>MRWG01000148.1_pt1 | contig 125334 bp, 130 predicted proteins | sample 1013341 | NCBI WGS metagenome assembly MRWG01 (sample SAMN06117577, study PRJNA244670) | biofilm metagenome | biome: Water; feature: Cathode Biofilm; material: Biofilm; isolation source: microbial consortium enriched at the cathode of a solar microbial fuel cell | place: USA: District of Columbia...
AGGATAACGGTAGAGCGTGAACTCCGCAGGCACGTGCGCCCTGTCGCCCGGGCCCGTCGTGTCGTGACACAGGATCCTATCCACACGGAGCCCGTCGTCCGACAAGGGCAAGCGCAACCAGAACAAGAGCACATGATCCCGCCCCTCGGCCGGACCGCGGACCACGCCATGGGCAGGCAGACCTTCGGTGGCGACACGGTCGTGGATCCGGCGCCAATAGTCCTCGCAGGTGCCGGAGAACACCTCCCCGAGGCGCTTGCCGGTGATTTCCTTGCCGTAGATGTCCCGCAGCCGCGTGCCCGCCAGCCGGAACAGGCCCCGGTCGAACCCCTCGCGGAGATCGATCAAACCCAAATACGGAAGCAATCGCGGGACCTTAAGCGGGTCGAGATCGGCGCGCGCCGGGAGGAGCCGTTTCCCCGCCGAGTGCAGCCAATAGTCGAAGAGATCACGCTGTCCCTCGATCGCCAACTGAGCCCGAAAGGCGCAATCGGACAGCATGTCGTCCCCCCTCTATCCCCGCGAATCACCGGTTACCGACTATGTGGCGTTCGCCTGTCACATGCAAGGAGGGGTCTAAAATTCTCTAGGAATCGCAATAACTTGTGCCGCGCGGCGCAGCCGCCCACCCGATCTTGCGGGCGGCGGGCGGCACGATGCTTTCGATAGCGTCATTGCGGGCAAATCATAGCCCGGCGATGCGAGTCGGTTAGGCCGATTATGCGTCTCTAGCGCCGCCGCTGGCCGAGCCCCATGCGCTTGGCGAGGTCCGAGCGCGCGGCCGCGTAGTTCGGCGCGACCATCGGGTAGTCGTGGGGCAGACCCCACTTCTCGCGATACTCTTCCGGGGACAGATCGTAATGGGTCCGCAAATGCCGCTTCAGCGACTTGAACTTCTTCCCGTCCTCCAGGCAGATAATGAACTCCGGCGTCACGGACTTCTTGACCGCGACGGCGGGCTTCAACTCTTCCTTGGCCGGCTGACCGCCCGCGCTGGAGGCTTTGCTCAAGGCATCGTACACATTGTGGATGACGCCGGGCAGGTCCGTGGCCACAACGGTGTTGTTGCTGACATAAGCCGAGACAATCTCGGCGGTCAGTTCAACGAGTTCGTTTTTTTCGAGATTCGCGTCCATGAAGTGGCTCCTTGATCCTGCCCAATACCCGTTTGAGCGAAACAGACCACAAATCCGTGGCCTCTTGCGCGTCTCCCAGGTTCAAGTGACTTCTTAAAGTCACCAGAATACGCCGTTTTTGTGACCGAAAACTACAATGTTACGAAACTAAAGAGCTTGCAGCGCAATGATGCTTTGCTGATTTGGTCTCTATAGCATCTTTCGACAAAACTGCAACGGACCTCTTCTCGCGAAGACTGTACGCAAACCTGTGGAATTTGGGGGTGTGCAGCGTTTTCTTTATCCTGCACCGTTCCTTGCGCGCGTGAATTGATCGAAACTTGCAGCCAGCCGCCACACTCAAGTCTGAGCCGGTGCGTTTCTCCATCAAGCCTGCGTGAAAGCAAAGAGACACCTCTTAGAGGCAGACTTCGGTACACCTATATTCTTTGCGGACAGAACAGATCGAACCGAGAGCGCGGTGACCATGAACAAAACCGAGAACAACGAGAAGACCACGGCGAACGAGGACTGGCGGACGAAGCTGACGCCGGAGCAATTCCACGTCACCCGCGAGCACGGCACCGAGCGCGCCTTCAGCCACCCCTATCATGCGGAAAAGCGCGAGGGCATGTATCGCTGCGTGTGCTGCGGCGCACCCCTCTTCAGCTCGGACACGAAGTTCGACTCCGGCACCGGTTGGCCGAGCTTCACCGACGTCGCCGCCGCGGACACGGTGACGACCCATGAGGACAACGCCTTCGGCATGCGGCGCGTCGAGGTCCGCTGCGCGAACTGCGACGCGCATCTGGGGCACGTCTTCCCGGACGGTCCCGGGGAGAACGGCCTGCGCTATTGCATCAATGGCTGCGCCCTCGAACTTGACATCAATGCCGGGAGCGGCAAGACCTCGACCTAGTCTCTAGGCCCCACGTCGATCTGGAGCATGAGCGACGTTGCTGAGATGATCTTTGCGACGTTGCCCCATCCGAGGCGGCGCGGGGCTTAAAAGGCGGGGAGACTAGAGAACATGATCACGATCGCTGCTTACGTCGGCGCGGCCCTCGCCGAGATCGCCGGGTGCTTCGCCTTCTGGGCGTGGCTGCGAACCGGCAAATCCATTCTATGGCTGATCCCGGGCATGGCGGCGCTGGCGTTGTTTGCCTATCTGCTGACGCTTGCCGAGGTCGACGCTGCCGGGCGCGCTTACGCCGCGTACGGGGGCGTCTACATCGCCGCTTCGCTCGGATGGCTTTGGCTTATTGAGGGCGTGCAGCCTGACAGATGGGATCTCACAGGCTCCGTAGTGTGTCTGATCGGCATGGCGATCATTCTTTTCGGGCACCGAGCATTTTCAAACTGAGACACGATCCATGAACGAACAGCGTCTTCCCGCGCGGGCGCCGCTTGCCGCCCGCCGCTCTTCCACCGCGACGCATCACGGCATCGCCCGCAACGACGATTACGCTTGGCTGCGCGCCGACAACTGGCAGGCGGTGATGCGCGATCCGCATCAGCTGCCGGCGGACATCCGCGCGCATCTCGAAGCGGAGAACGCCTATACGGGCGCGGTCATGGCGGACACCGAAGCGCTCCAAGCGAAGCTCTTCGAGGAGATGAAGGGGCGCATCAAGGAGGACGATTCGAGCGTCCCCGCGCCCGACGGCGCCTTCGACTACTACACGCGCTACGTGACGGGCGGACAGCATCCGCTGTTCTGCCGGCGTCCCCGCGGCGGCGGCACCGAGCAAATCCTGGTCGACGGGAACGCGCTCGCCGCGCCCCATGCCTATTTCCGCATCGCCAATGTCGCTCACAGCCCTGACCATACGCTCGTCGCCTATGCGGTCGATACCAAGGGCTCGGAGTTCTACACCGTCACCATCATCGAGGCGGCAACCGGCAGGCTGGTCGAGGCCGAGATCACCGACAACAATGGCGGCTTCCAATGGGCGGCCGACAGCAAGACGCTGCTTTATGTCTGGCTCGACGAGGAGCACCGGCCACGCAAGCTGTTCGCGCATGCGGTCGGCGCGGCGAGCGAGGACCGGCTGATCCACGAGCAGACCGACCCCGGCTATTTCCTGGAGATCGGCGCCACCCAGGACCACGAATATCTGCTGCTCGGTGTCCACGACCACGAGACGTCGGAGGTCAGCCTGATCGACGCGAAAGAGCCGGACGCCGCCCCGCGGCTGGTGGCGCCGCGCGAGGCCGAACACGACTATTCCGTCGAGCATCACCGCGAGAGGCTGATCATTCTCACCAATTCCGGCGGCGCCGAGGACTACCGCATCGTCGAGGCGCCCGCCGGCGACCCTTCGCCCGAGAACTGGAAGGAGATCGAGCCGCACCGCCCGGGCCGGCTGATTCTCGATGTGGTCGCCTACAAGGACTTTCTCGTTAGGCTCGAGCGCGAGGACGGCCTGCCGCGCATCGTCATCCGCCGTTTCACCGACGGCGAGGAGCACCAGATTGCCTTCGACGAGGAAGCCTACGCGCTCGGGCTCTCACACGGCTACGAATACGACACGCGCAATTTGCGCTTCACCTACTCGTCCATGACCACGCCGGCGCAGGTGTTCGACTACGACATGGAGACGCGCGAGCGGACCCTGCGCAAGACGCAAGAGGTCCCGAGCGGCCACGACCCCAGCCTCTACGTCACGCGCCGCGTCATGGCGCCGGCGAAGGACGGCGAAACGGTGCCCATCTCGCTGCTCTACCGTAAGGAGACGAAGCTCGACGGCACCGCGCCGCTCCTGCTCTACGGCTACGGCGCCTACGGCATGACCATGCCCGCCGGCTTCAACACCAACGCGCTGAGCCTCGTCGACCGCGGCTTCGTCTACGCGATCGCGCATATTCGCGGCGGCAAGGAGAAGGGCTACCGCTGGTACAAGGACGGCAAGCGCGAGAAGAAGACGAACACCTTCACCGACTTCATCGCCGCGGGCGAGTATCTCGCCGCCCAGAACGTCACGTCGCGCGGCCGCATCGTTGCCCATGGCGGCAGCGCCGGCGGCATGCTGATGGGTGCGATCGCCAACATGGCACCGGACCTGTTTCTCGGCATCATCGCCGAAGTGCCGTTCGTGGATGTGCTGACCACGATGCTGGACGCGACCTTGCCGCTGACGCCGCCCGAATGGCCCGAATGGGGCAACCCTCTTGAGAGCGAGAGAGACTACCGCACCATCGCCGCCTACTCGCCTTACGACAACGTGCGGGGGCAGAGCTATCCCAACATCATCGCGCTCGCCGGGCTGACGGACCCGCGCGTGACCTATTGGGAGCCGGCCAAATGGGTGGCGAAGCTGCGCGAGGCGGACACCGGCGGCAACCTCATCCTGCTCAAGACGAACATGGAGGCGGGCCACGCGGGCGCGAGCGGGCGCTTCGAGCGGCTGAAGGAGGTTGCGGTCTCCTATGCTTTTGCCTTGAAGGTTGCGGGTTTGGCTTAGACCAGAGCCTGCTGCATCGGTGATATCGATGTAGGTGGAGAGTGCCCGGCGCCCCTGAATTGCGGGTGGCCGGAAAGGGGACGCCGTCCCTCTGCCTCTATATGTGGCGCGCAAGGGCCTTGCTTCAAGGCCTCGGTCATCCCGTAAAACCCCTGCCCTAGTCGGTTTCTACGGGGTGACAGAATGGGCATTTCCGAACATGCGGTGGTGATCGCCGGAGGCGGTCCGACCGGACTCATGCTGGCGGGTGAGTTGGCGTTGGCGGGCATCGACGTGGCCATTGTCGAGCGGCGCACCAGCCAAGATGTCGACGGCGCGCGCGCGGGAGGTCTGCACGCACGCACCATCGAGGTTCTCGACCAGCGCGGCATCGCGGATCGGTTCCTCTCCGAAGGACAGGTCGCCCAGGCGGCGGGATTCGCCTTGATCCGGCTGGACATCAGCGACTTTCCCACACGGCACAATTACGTGCTCGGGCTGTGGCAGCCCCACATCGAACGCATCCTGGCGGATTGGGTCGGCGAACTGGCGGTGCCCATCTATCGTGAACGAGACGTCACGGGCTTCGCGCAGGACGACGCCGGAATCGAGGTCGCGCTCTCCGACGGCGCGTCTCTGCGGGCGGCATATCTTGTTGGGTGCGACGGCGGCCGCAGTCTGGTCCGCAAAACCGCCGGCATCGCCTTCCCCGGCTGGGATCCGACGGTCAGCAATCTGATCGCCGAGGTCGAGATGGCCGAGGAGCCGCAACTCGGACCCCGCCACGATGCCTTGGGCGTGCATGGCTTGGGAAAGCTGAACTACGAGATTCGCGACGGTGAGGTGGTCTACCTGGACGGGGGGCCGGTGCGCGTCATGGTCACCGAACGGACCATTGGACCGAGCGGCGAAGCGACACTCGAAGAACTCAGCGCCGCGCTCATCGCCATCTACGGGACCGACTATGGGGTCCACTCTCCGACCTGGATTTCCCGTTTCACCGATATGGCCAGGCAGGCGGCATCGTATCGCAAGGGACGGGTGCTGCTGGCCGGCGACTCTGCCCACGTGCATTACCCGGCGGGCGGCCAAGGCCTCAACATCGGGGTGCAGGATGCCGTGAACCTGGGGTGGAAGCTGGCCCAGGTGGTGAAGGGGACATCGCCGGAAAGCCTGCTCGACACCTACCATGCCGAACGGCACCCCATTGCCGCCCGCGTCTTGCAGAACACGCTGGCGCAGGTCGCGCTGATGCGCCCCGGCGACGATCGTGCCAAGGCCCTGCGCGAAACGGTTTCCGACCTCTTGCAGATGGACGAGCCTCGCAAGCTTCTCGCTGCGGAGATGTCAGGTCTCGGCATTCACTACGACTTTGGCGACGGGCACCCTCTGCTCGGGCGTCGCATGCCCGATCTCGATCTGGTAACCGAGGACGGTCCGTTGCGGGTCTTCACGCTCCTCCACGATGCGCGGCCGGTGCTGCTCAATCTCGGTGAGCCCGGGGCCCTCGACATCGCGCCGTGGAGGGACCGGGTCCGGCAAATCGACGCCAAATATAATGGATCGTGGGAGCTTCCGGTGCTCGGGGAGGTCACAGGTCCCAGCGCAGTGCTGATCCGGCCCGACGGCTATGTGGCGTGGGTTGGCGATCAGGCCCAACAGGGGCTCTCTGACGCGCTCACCACATGGTTCGGACCGCCGGCTTAGTTTAGACGTGCCAACGAAATACGGAGTGTCGGGGCTATGCCCTATCAAAGAAACCGGCCACAATAGGCACCCAATGCTGCTCTCCCGCGATAAGTCCCAAGTCCTCATCGTCGACGTGCAGGACAAGCTGCTCAGCGCGATTTCCGGCAAGGACAAGGTCGTCGACCGCTGCGTGCGGCTCGTGATGGCCGCACGCAAGCTCGGCATTCCCATCACCGTGTCCGAGCAATATCCGCAGGGCTTGGGCCCGACCCACGATTCCATTCGCGACGCCTTTGCCAATGACGGCTTCATCGCCGACAAGACCGAGTTCTCCTGCATGCGCAACGACATGTTGAAGGATCGGCTGCACGAGCTGCGCCGCCAGGGACGCTCCCAGGTCGTGATCGGCGGCATCGAGGCCCATGTGTGCGTGCTGCAGACGGCGATCGATCTCGAAGCGCAAGGCTTCGAGGCCTTCGTGGTCGCCGACGCGGTCGGCTCGCGGGCCAAGGCGAGCCGCAAACTCGGCCTCGCGCGGTTACAGAAATCGAGCGTGGACGTCGTGGACAGCGAGATGGTGCTGTTCGAGTGGATGGAGCGCGCCGGCACGCCCGAGTTCAAGCAGCTTCAGGCGCTGATCAAATAGCGGGCGTGCCCTTCACCTATTCGTCATCGCCGGGCTCGACTTGAGCCTGCGCCCGGGCCGGCGAAGCCGGACCCGGGTGGCGATCCATTCCACTAGCGTCACCAAGATGGGAGCGGAAACGGCATGGATGCCCGGGTCAAGCCCGGGCATGACGTGTTGGGTTTCTGAACGGAGCCTGCATTTTCGGTTCATGCTGGGTTCAGGTGGGAAGACGCATTCTCGTACGCGTCAGATCCCTGTAACTGATGTAGCGAACCTTCCTCGGCACCGGGCGTGGAGTTCAGGGGCTCCACGCCCACCCCGATTTCCCCCACAGCCAATTCTGCCGCTTTCGCAAGGACTTCGCTCTTGCGGGTGCCGCCTTGCTTCGCTTTCCGGGAACCTTTAGCTTTCAGCGGTCTTTCCTACTTTCACCCACTCAAAATCCCCCGGAGACCCATCGTGGCATTCGAACTCCCACCCCTCCCCTACGCTTACGACGCGCTTCAGCCTTATATGTCGGCCGAGACGCTCGAATATCACCACGACAAGCATCACAAGGCTTACGTGGACAACCTCAACAAGCTGATCGAAGGCACCGACTACGAGGGCAAGGACCTCGAGACCATCGTCAAGTCGAGCTTCGGCAAGGACGCCGGCGTCTTCAACAACGCGGCCCAGGACTTCAACCACATCCAGTTCTGGCCCTGGATGAAGAAGGACGGCGGCGGCAAGAAGGTGCCGGGCGCGATCCTGGCGCTGATCGACCGCGACCTCGGCGGCTTCGACAAGTTCCGCGAGGCCTTCATCGAGGCCGGCAAGACCCAGTTCGGCTCGGGCTGGTGCTGGCTCGCCCTGAACAAGGACGGCAAGCTCGAAGTGACCAAGACGCTGAACGGCGAGAACCCGCTGGTCCATGGCGGCTGGCCGCTGCTCGGCTGCGATGTCTGGGAGCACTCCTATTACATCGACTACCGCAACGCCCGGCCGAAATACCTCGAAGCCTGGTTCGACAATCTCATCAACTGGGAGCATGTCGAGGAGCTGTACGCGCAAGCGCCGAACAAGTAGCGCTTGGCGGTAGAGGCGATTTTTCAGCGGGCGGTCCTGAAGGGCCGCCCGTTTTATTTTGGAGAGACAAAACAGGGGCAACCCCCCACCCGGCGCGCATTGCGCGCCGACCTCCCCACCAAGGGGAGGTAGAGGCCAACTCTGCGGAAGGGACATGATCTCCTTCCCTCCCCTCGATGGGGAGGGTGGCTCGGGCCGGACATCGTTCGGACCGAGCCGGGTGGGGTGAGCCGAGCGCGCGATTCGCCGAGAGGCGCGATCAGATAGGTTTTGGTTTAGGCGTCGGCCTCGCCCTGCTTCACGGCTTCGACCGCCTCGCTCGCCTCGAGCCAGCGCGCTTCCGCCGCCGCCAGATCGCGCTCCACCGCGCCGCGCCGCTTCATCAACTCGCCGGCCGCGGCGTCGGGTGCGGTCAGCAGCGCGTCGATCTCGTCGCGCTTCCGCCACAGCGTTTTCATCTCGGCTTCCGCCGACGTCGCGGTCTTGCGCAGCTCTTTGGCGCGTTCCCGCGCATCCGCCGCCGCCTTGCGCTTGTCCTTGCGGCTGATCTTCTGGGACGGGTCCGCGCCGTTGCCGCCTTTGCCCGAGCCCGCGCTCAGCACCTGATCGCGATAGTCCTCGATGCTGCCGTCGAACTCGCGCGCGGTGCCGTCGGCCACGAGCAGCAGCCGGTCGGCGATCAGGCCGAGCAGATGCCGGTCATGGCTGACGACAACCACGGCGCCGCCGAAGGCCGCCAGCGCCTGGACCAGCGCCTCGCGCGCATCCACGTCGAGATGGTTGGTCGGCTCGTCGAGGATGAGAATATGCGGCGCATCGCGCGTAATCAGCGCCAGCGACAGCCGCGCCCGCTCCCCGCCCGAGAGCTTCTTCACCTGGACCATCGCCTTGTCGCCCGAGAACCCGAAGCGGCCGAGATGCGCGCGCACGACGCCCTGCTTCGCGTCCGGCAGCAAGCGCTCCATATGCTGGAGCGGCGTGTCCTCGGCGACCAGTTCCTCGATCTGATGCTGGGCGAAATACCCGACCGTGAGCTTGCCGCTCGCCGCGACCTTCCCCCCCATCGGCGCGAGCTGGCCGGCGAGCAGCCGGGCGAGCGTCGTTTTCCCGTTGCCGTTGCGGCCCACAAAAGCGATGCGGTCGTCCGGATCGATGCGCAAGTCGAGGCCCGACAGCACCGGCGTATCCGGCGCATAGCCCACCGCGACGTCTTCGAGCACGAGAAGCGGCGGCTTCAACTCTTTCGGGCTCGGAAAGTCGAACACGAGCGAGGGATCCTCGGCCGCCTCGGCCACCGGCTCCATTTTCTGAAGCGCTTTCAGCCGGCTCTGCGCCTGGCGCGCGCTGTGCGCCTTGTAGCGCCAGCGGTCCACATAGGCCTGCAGCTTCTTGCGCCTGGCGTCCTGGCTCGCGCGCGAGGCTTCGGCCTGCGCCAGCCGCTCGCGCCGCTGCCGCTCGAACTGATCGTAATTGCCGGCATAAAGCGTCGTCTTGCCCCGCTCCACGTGGAGGATCGTGTCGACCACGTTGTTCAGGAGATCGCGCTCGTGGCTCACCACGATCAGGCTCGCGCGATAGCTCTTGAGGAACGATTCGAGCCACAGCGCCGCTTCGAGATCGAGATGGTTGGAAGGCTCGTCGAGCAGCAGCAGGTCCGGCTCGGAGAACAGCAGCCCCGCCAGCGCCACGCGCATGCGCCAGCCGCCGGAGAACGTGTCGAGCGGCTGGTGCTGCGCCTCCTCCGAGAAGCCGAGCCCGGCGAGGATGCGAGCCGCCCGCGCCGGCGCGCCATGGGCGTCGATGGCGGTGAGCCGCTCGTGGATCTCGGCGATGCGGTGCGGATCGACCGCGTGCTCGGCCTCGTCCATCAGCGCGGCGCGCTCGGCCGCCGCCGCGAGCACCGTTTCGAACGGCGTGGCCTTGCCGCTTGGCGCTTCCTGCGCCAGATAGCCGATGCGCATGGCCGACGGCGCCTCGATACGGCCGGTGTCGGGCTCGTGCTGCCCGGCGATCAGCTTGAGCAGCGAGGACTTGCCGGCGCCGTTGCGGCCGACCAGGCCCACGCGCGCCTTCGGCGGCAGGGACGCCGAGGCGTGGTCGAGAATCAGATGGCCGCCGAGCCGCAGCGAGATGTCGTCGAGCGTGAACATGGGCGCTCGTGTAGCACAGGATGGCCCGCGGTCACGCCTTTAGCGGCGGCGCGAGATCCCGCCGAGCGCATTGCGCTTGATGGCGTCCTCCAGCACCCGCGTCGCCATGGGCACCACGGAGCGGGCGATGGACTTGCCGAGCGTCGTCCAGAAGCCGTCGCTGCGCGAGCCGCCGGCGCTCTTGCGGGCCGCGGTCTTGCCGCCGGACGCCTCTGCCTCGGCGGCTTCGGCCGCGCGGGCCTTGGTCCGCTCCTGCAGGATCTCATGCGCCGAGTTGCGGTCCACGACCTCGTCGTACTCGCCGGCAACCGGGCTTTTCTTGATCACCGCCTTGCGCTCCGCCGGGGTCAGAGGCCCGACCTGCGACGACGGCGGCTTGACGTAGGTGCGCTCCACCATGGTCGGCTGACCCTTCCGGTCGAGGCTCGACACCAGAGCCTCGCCGATGCCGAGCTCCATTATGGTCTTCTCGGTGTCGAAGGCGGGGTTGACGCGGAAGGTCGTCGCCGCCGCCTTCACCGCTTTTTGCTCCAGCGGCGAGAAGGCGCGCAGCGCATGCTGCACCCGGTTGCCGAGCTGGCGCGAGACTGTATCGGGCACGTCCATCGGGTTCTGGGTCACGAAATAGACGCCGACGCCCTTGGAGCGGATCAGGCGCACCACCTGCTCGACCTTCTCCAGAAGCGCCTTGGGCGCATCGCGGAACAGAAGATGCGCCTCGTCGAAGAAGAACACGAGCTTGGGCTTTTCCGGATCGCCCACCTCGGGCAGCTCCTCGAACATCTCCGACATGAGGAACAGGAGGAACGTCGCATAGAGCCGCGGGCTCTGCATCAGCTTGTCGGCCACGAGCACGCTGATATAGCCGCGTCCGTCCGGGGCTGTGCGCATCAGATCGTCGATCTTCAACGCCGGCTCGCCGAAGAAGTGCTGGCCGCCCTGCTGCTCCAGGACCAGCAGCGAGCGCTGGATGGCGCCGACCGAGGCCTTGGTGATGTTGCCGTATTTGGTGGTGAGCGTGTCGGCGCGGGCGGCGAGATCCTCGAGCAGCGACTGCAGATCCTTGAGATCGAGCAGTGGCAGCTTCTCATCGTCGGCGATCTTGAAGGCGATGTTGAGCACGCCTTCCTGCGCCTCGCTGAGATCCATCAACCGGGACAGGAGCAATGGGCCCAATTCCGTGACAGTGGTCCGGATTGGGTGGCCCTGTTCGCCGAACAAATCCCAGAAGATCACCGGGTGCGCACTGAACTCGACGTCGTAGCCGATCAGCTCGGCGCGTTCCTCGATCCACCCTTTGGCCACGCCCATCTCGGCCACGCCGGAGAGATCGCCCTTCACGTCGGCGCAGAACACCGGCACGCCCGCGTCGGAGAAGCTTTCCGCAAGGCCTTGAAGGGTTACGGTTTTTCCGGTGCCGGTGGCGCCCGTGATCAGCCCGTGCCGGTTGGCGAGCTTGAGCAGGATGAACTCCGGCTTGACGCTCTGGCCGAGATAGACGGACTCCTCCGGCAGTTCGGCCAGATCCAGCTTGGCGACGATCTCCGCCGCATCGGCCGGGTCTTTGGCGGCAGCTTTGGTCTTTGCCGCCGCCGTCTTGGTTGGTGTCTTCTTCCGCGCCATTGCCGCTGATCCCCCTCGCTTGGCCTGCGGCACTTTAACGGCTGCACAAGCCCCACGCCAAGATGGCCTATGGGCGCAATCCCGCCAAGATCCCACGGGTTTCTCGCCGCGCAGGCTTCGTGCTAGGAGAAAAAGCGAGAACCATTCTAGGGTTAGCAAGATGGCTGAACTCCCCTTGGCCCGCGACTTTCCGCCCGCCGACGAAGCGGCCTGGAAGGCGCTGGTGGAAAAGGCGCTGAAGGGCGCGCCCTTCGCCTCACTCGAATCCAAGAGCTATGACGGCATCGTCATCGAGCCGCTCTATGGCCGGGCGAGCGATGCGGACGTCGTTCCCGGCCGAGCACCGGGGGCGCCGTGGGAGGTCATCCAGCGCATCGACATCGCCGACGGCAAGACGGCCAACCGGCAAATCCTCGAAGACCTGAACAACGGCGCCAGCGGCCTCAGCCTCGTGTTCCAAGGCTCGGCCGGCGATTACGGCCATGCCCTGCCGCCGTCCGAGGCCGTTCTCAAAGAGGCGTTGGAGGACGTGCACTTCGAATGGGGCGTGCCCATCGAGCTTCAGCTTGGCCCGCTCTGCAAGGACGCCGCCTTGATGCTCGCCAATCTGGTGCAGCAGCGCGGCCTCGCCCCGAGCGACGTCAATATCCGCTTCGGATTCGATCCCATCGGCGTGCTGGCGGCCAATGGCTGGAACAACGTGGTCTGGCCCGACATGGCGAACGTGTTCGCAAGCCTCGTCGGCGAGATGATCGCGCAGGGCTTCAAAGGCCCCTTCGCCGTCGGAGACGGCCGCCCCGTGCACGCGGCAGGCGGCTCGGACGCGCAAGAGCTGGCCTTCGCGCTGTCTACCGCGCTCGCCTATGTGCGCGCCGCCCATGACGGCGGCGTGCCTCTCGATACGGCGCGGCGTCTCATCTTTTTCCGCCTGGCAGCGGACCAGAACCAGTTCCTCACCACCGCCAAGTTTCGCGCCCTGCGCAAGCTGTGGTCGCGCATCGAAGAGGCTTGCGGCCTCGAGCCGGAGCCGGCCTTCGTCACCGCCGAGACCGCCTGGCGCATGATGACCAAGCGCGATCCCCACGGAAACATCGTGCGCGGTACGATCGCCGGCCTTGCCGCGGCCGTGGGCGGGGCGAACGCCGTGACCGTGCTTCCGTTCAGCGCGGCGGTGGGACTTCCCGATGCTTTCGCCCGCCGCATCGCGCGCAACACCCAGACCATCCTGCTCGAAGAGTCGAACCTTTATCGCGTCGCCGATCCCGCCGCGGGCTCCGGCGCCATGGAAGCGCTCACAAGCGCGCTTTGCCTGGAAGCCTGGAAGTTGTTTCAGGAGATCGAAGCGGCCGGCGGGCCTGCCGAGGCGCTGCGCCAAGGCCTCATCCAAAGCGATGTCGCCGAAGCCCGCGCCGCGCGCGAGAAGGCGATCGCCCGGCGCAAGGACTCGCTGATCGGCACCAGCGACTTTCCCGATCTCGCCGAAGCCGAGATTTCCGTGCTCGACGGCGCACCGTCCGCGCCGTGCAACGACGAGGCCGAGCGCACCGCCGAGCCGCTCCAACGCATGCGGCTTTCCGAGCCGTTCGAAGCGTTGCGCGACCGAAGCGACCAGTATCGCGCCGCACACGGCGCGCGCCCGAAAATCTTCCTCGCCTGTCTCGGGCGCCCCGCGGACTTCAACGCGCGCGCAAGCTTCGCCAAGAGCCTGTTCGAGGCAGGCGGCATCGAGGCCATCGCGGCGCAAGGGGCACAGTCGAGCGACGACATGCTGAAAGCCTTCAAGGCATCAGAAGCATCGCTTGTCTGTCTCTGCTCATCCGACAAGGTCTATGCGAGCGGCGGGGCAGACGCGGCGAGACAACTGAGAGAGGCCGGCGCCAAGCACATCTATCTCGCGGGCAAGCCGGGCGAACTGGAAACAGAGCTGAAATCGGCGGGCGTCGAGCGCTTCGTCGCGGCCGGCGCCGATGCGCTCGAAACCTTGCGCGGCGCCTACACGAATTTGGGGGCTTGAGTTGACCGGGATTCCGAAATTCACCGAGATCGATTTCGAGGAGCCGCGCGAGCCGGCGCTCGCCTCCGAGGCGCCCGCTTGGGAGACGCCGGAGAAGATCGCGGTGAAGCCGGTCTACGGGCCGGACGATCTCAACGGCCTCGACTTTCTCGATGGGCTCCCCGGCGTGCCGCCTTATCTGCGCGGCCCCTACCCCACCATGTATGTGCAGCGGCCCTGGACCGTGCGCCAATATTCCGGCTTCTCGACCGCCGAGGATTCGAATGCCTTCTACCGGCGCAATCTCGCCGCCGGCCAGCAGGGCGTGTCCATCGCCTTCGATCTGGCCACGCACCGCGGCTACGACAGCGATCATCCGCGCGTGACGGGCGACGTGGGCATGGCGGGCGTCGCCATCGACTCCATCTACGACATGCGCACCCTGTTCGATCACATTCCGCTCGACCAGGTCTCTGTGTCGATGACCATGAACGGCGCGGTGCTGCCGGTGCTGGCGCTGTTCATCGCCGCCGGCGAAGAGCAAGGCGTGCCGCACGATCAGCTTTCGGGCACGATCCAAAACGACATCCTCAAAGAGTTCATGGTGCGGAACACCTATATCTATCCGCCCGAACCCTCGATGCGCATCGTCTCCGACATCATCGGCTACACCTCAAAGGAGATGCCGCGCTTCAACTCGATCTCGATCTCCGGCTATCACATGCAGGAAGCGGGCGCGACGGCGGACCTGGAGCTCGCCTACACGCTCGCCGACGGCATCGAATATGTGCGCGCGGCCATCGCCTCGGGGCTCGACGTCGATTCTTTCGCGCCGCGGCTCTCGTTCTTCTGGGCCATCGGCATGAACTACTACATGGAGATCGCCAAGATGCGCGCCGCGCGCGTGCTGTGGGCGAAGCTCATGATGGACGAGTTCGCGCCCAAGGACCCGAAATCGCTGGCGCTGCGCACCCACTGCCAGACGAGCGGCTGGAGCCTGGCGGCGCAGGACGTGTTCAACAACGTGGTGCGCACCTGCGTCGAGGCCATGGCCGCGACCCAAGGCCATACCCAGTCGCTGCACACCAACGCCCTCGACGAGGCGCTTGCCCTGCCGACCGACTTCTCCGCGCGCATCGCCCGCAACACGCAGCTCATGCTGCAAAAGGAAAGCGGCACCACAGCCATCATCGATCCCTGGGGCGGCAGCTATTACATCGAGCGTCTCACCTACGACCTCGCCAAGCGCGCCATGGAGCATATCGAGGAGGTCGAGAAGTTCGGCGGCATGGCCAAGGCGATCGAGGCCGGCATTCCAAAGCGCATGATCGAGCAGGCGGCGACCGCCACCCAAGGGCGCATCGATTCCGGCCGCCAGACCATCGTCGGCGTGAACAAGTACCGCTCCGACAGCGATGCCGACATCGCCATCCTCAAAGTCGACAACCGCTCTGTGCGCCGCCAGCAGCTCGAAAAGCTCGCGCGGCTCAGGGCCGAGCGCGACGAGGCGGCGGTGGCGCGTGCGCTCGATGCGCTCACGGAGTACGCTGAGACCGGCAAGGGCAATTTGCTGGAAGGCGCGGTCGCGGCGGCCCGCGTCATGGCGACCGTCGGCGAGATTTCCTACGCGCTGGAGAAGGTCTATGGCCGCCACCGCGCCAACGTTTCGGCAATCTCCGGCGTCTATAAGTCGGAGATGGGCCGCAAGGACGGAAACATGACCCGCGTCGCAGAGCTGATCGAGGCTTTCGAGACCGAGCACGGCCGCAGGCCGCGCATCCTGGTCGCCAAGATGGGCCAGGACGGTCATGACCGCGGCCAGAAGGTGATCGCGAGCGCGTTCGCCGATCTCGGCTTTGACGTGGATATCGGCCCGCTGTTCCAGACGCCCGAGGAGGCCGCCCGCCAGGCGGTCGAGAACGACGTGCATATTCTCGGCGTGTCCTCGCTCGCCGCCGGGCATTTGACGCTGGTGCCCGCGCTGCGCGAAGCGCTCGAGGAGCAAGGGCGCGGCGACATTATGGTTGTCGTCGGCGGCGTCATCCCGCCGCAAGACTATCCGGAACTCTACGAAGCCGGCGCCAAGGCCATTTTCGGCCCCGGCACGCCGATAGCCAGCGCCGCCATCGACATCCTCGGCAAGCTCGGCGTCGACGCCGGCAAGGCAGCCGCGGCGGAATAGGCTCTAGCCGGCGCGTGCACGTATCGGCTCAATGCGTCCGAGATCTGTCGCAGCATCCCGTGCGATATCGAGATCGTACTGCTTTTGCAGGCTGAGCCAAAAGTCGGGCGTAGTCCCAAGCGCTTTCGCGAGGCGCAATGCCGTATCTGCCGTCACACCCCGCTCACCATTCACAATGGCGGAGATGCGGTTTGGCGGAATCCGGAGGCCGCGGGCCAGCCGATTGGCACTCAACCCCAGCGGCTCCATGAACTCCTCCTTCAAAACCTCGCCCGGATGCACCGGAGCTAACAACTTGGTCATGCATCACCTTCAGTGGTAGTCGACAATCTCGACATCGAACGCATCCCCATCCTCCCATCCGAAGCAAATTCGCCACTGGTCATTGATCCGGATGCTCCATTTGCCCTCTCGATCTCCCTTCAATTTCTCCAGGCGATTACCTGAAGGGGAACGGAGGTCGGTCACGTTGGCCGCTGCATCGAGCATCCGAAGTTTGCGCAAGGCGATACGCTCGAACGAGCGGAATCCGCTGACCCGCTCCCGCCGGAACAGTCGCTCCGAGTCTCGATCAGCGAACGAACGGATCACATCCCGCGGGCCCGATAAATTATATGTAATACGTATCACATACTAATCTGGCCATCAACCCACATCCATCTTGCGCTTTGGCCGGTTTGCCCCTACCCCGCATGCCATGACCGGCAGCAAGTCGCCCCAGAGTCTCGAAGATTTGGCGAGCGCCGTCCGCGCGAACGATCGCGTGGCGCTGGGCCGTGCCATCACCTTGATCGAGAGCACCAAGCCCGACGACCAGGCCCGCGCCCAGGAACTTCTGAAGACGCTGCTTCCCGAGACGAAGAGCGCTATCCGTATCGGCATCAGCGGCCCGCCCGGCGCCGGCAAGTCCACGCTCATCGATCAGCTCGGCATGAACCTGATCGCCGCGGGCCACAAAGTCGCCGTGCTCGCCGTCGATCCCACGTCGTCGCGCACGGGAGGCTCGATCCTCGGCGACAAGACCCGCATGGGCCGGCTCGCCGCGGAGTCGAACGCCTATATCCGCCCCTCGCCGGCCGGTACGAGCCTCGGCGGCGTGACCAAGACGACCCGCGAGACCATCGCCATCGCCGAAGCCGCGGGCTTCGACGTGGTTCTGGTTGAGACGGTCGGCGTCGGCCAGTCCGAGACCGCGGTCTCGAACATGGTGGACGTCTTCGTGGTGGTCGCGATTCCCGGCGCCGGCGACGAGCTGCAAGGCATCAAGCGCGGACTGCTCGAGCTCGCCGACGTCATCGCCGTCAACAAGGCCGACAGCGACAATATCGAGCGCGCCAATCGCGCGGCGACCGAGTACCGCGCGGCCCTGCACATTCTCGCCGCGGGCAACGCGGCTTGGCAGCCGGCGGTGCTGACGGTCTCGGCGCGCGACAATGCCGGCCTCGATGCGCTGTGGGACAAGATCAATGAATGCCACGTGGCGCTCGCGGAGTCCGGCGTGCTGGACGGGCGGAGGGCCGATCAGGCGGCCGCGTGGATGCGCGAGATCTTCGAGCAACGCCTGCTCGCCGCCTTCAAGGGCGGCCGCAAGGCCGCGCGGCAATATCAAGACGTCGAGGACAAGGTCCGCGCCGGCGAGATCACCCCGGCGCAGGGCGCCGAGGCGCTCGCGGCGCTCGCCGGGCTGAAGCCGGCCGAGTAGAGCGGGGCCGGGTAAACCACGCCCGCGAATTCCCTTCCCCTCCGCCCGTACCCCTTGTAAGCCAACACCATGGCTAGGCCGCGCGTCCTTCTCACGGGCTTCGGCCCCTTTCCCGGGGTGCCCGAGAACCCCTCCGGCTGGCTGGCCGAGACCTTGGCCGCCACCACACGCGGCCATTGTCTTGAGACAGGTCATGGCTTCGAGCCGCACGGGGCCGTTCTGCCGACCGAATGGGCGGCAGTGGCAGCGCTCGCACCGCGCCTCCACGCCGAACTGCAACCCCTTGTGACGATTCACTTCGGCGTCAGCGCCCGCGCCACAGGTCTGCGCCTCGAGCGCACGGCTCATAACCGTGCCGAGCCCCGCGCCGATGCCTGCGGCGCGAAGCCCGACTGCCAAACCGTTTCACGCGACGGCGCCGCGCGGATCGAGACGCGCCTTCCCGTCACGTCGCTTGCCGCCGCGCTCCGCGCCCAAGGCCATGCCGCTCGCGTGTCGCAGTCCTGCGGCCGCTATCTTTGCAATTATCTCTACTACCACTCGCTGGCGCGGACCGAGCGCGACGGCGGCAACGCCTTGTTCGTGCATGTGCCGCTGACGCGGGCGCAAGGCGGCACGCTTCATCAAGACGCCCTCCTGTCCGCGGCGGAAGACACGCTGCGCTTCGTGCTCGAGGCCGCCCGCTCCCCGCGTCTGCCCGTCACGGACGACGCGGCCTCTGCCGCGGAGGCGCGGGCATGACGCTCGGACGGCGGGAAGTCATGCTGGCCGGCCTCGGCGCCGGACTGACGGCGGCGGTAGGCCCTCGTATGGCGCAGGCCCGCGATGACGTCGGGGCGCAGGATGCGTTCAGCACGTACGGCGTGAAACCGGCGGACGGCGCGATCAGCCAGACCGCGACGCTGCAAGACGCCGCCGACGCGGCCGCCCGCACGGGCACGCCGCTCTTTCTGCCCGCGGGCTCCTATTCGACCGCGCGGCTCACCCTCAAATCGGGCACGCATATCCACGGCGTGCCGGGGCTCACGATCCTGCGCTACATCACCGGCGGCGCCATCCTGGAGACCGAAGGCACGGACAATGTGCGCCTTGCCGGTCTCGTGCTCGACGGCGGCGGCGCATCCCTCGGCGAGAACGGCGCGCTCCTGAAAGTCAGCGAGACGACGCATCTCGATGTCTCGGACTGCCGCTTCATGGACAGCAGCGAAGACGGCGTGGTGCTGCGCAAGGCATCCGGCCGCATCGCCGATTGCGAGTTCGGCGACATCGCTCACGCGGCGTTGTTCAGCGAGGACGCAAGCGGGCTCGAGATCAGCCACAACCATGTGCATGATTGCGGCGACAACGGCATCCTTGTCTGGCGTTCGGAGATCGGCGAGGACGCCACCATCGTGAGCGGCAACCGCATCGATCGCATCGCCGCCAACAGCGGCGGCAGCGGACAGAACGGCAATGGTGTCAATATTTTCCGCGCAGGCTCTGTAATGGTGACGCAAAACCGCATCGCCGACTGCGCCTTCTCCGCGATCCGCTCCAACGCCGGCTCCAACTGCCAGATGGTGGCGAACTCCTGCACGCGGCTCGGCGAGGTGGCGCTCTATGCCGAATACGGGTTCGAAGGCGCGGTGATCGCCAACAATATCGTCGACACGGCGGCCATGGGCATCTCGGTCACCAACTTCAACGAGGGCGGCCGCCTCGCCGTGGTGCAAGGCAACATCGTGCGCAATCTTTTCCTGCGCAAGACGGGCGAGATCCGCGGCATCGGCATCGGCGTCGAGGCAGATACAGTGGTCAACGGCAATATCATCGAGGGCGCGCCGTCCTACGGCATTCTCGTCGGCTGGGGCGACTATCTGCGCGACGTGAGCGTGACCGACAACGTGATCCGCAAAGCCCATATCGGCATCGGCGTCTCGGTGAGCCCGGAGGCAGGCACCGCGCTAATCACGGACAATCTCATCGACGGCGCCAAGGACGGCGCCATCCGCGCCATGAAAGGGCCGACTCCCCTCGGCCCCGATCTCGCCCGCGACAGCGCCGAGGCGTTTCGCAACCTCGCGGTCTACGCCAATGTGGGGCGCTAGGACGATCCGGCGAGGCCTTGCAGCGCATCCTTGAGCGCATCGCCGGGCACGAGCCGCCCCACGCGCCGGCCACGCCAGTTACGTACCTCGCCGTCGATCTCGACGGCCAGCACCGCGTGCGCCTTCGGCAGCAACGCGGCCAGCACCTCGACCAGGACCCGCTCCGCACCGCGCTTGGCACCATCGTCCACCTTCAAGGCAACGCCGAAGCCGAGTTCGGGCAGCGCCACGCAGTGCACACCTTCGGCGCCGCCCTTGGTGAAGGCAGCGCCCTTGAGCCCGCGCAACACTTTCGTGTCGAGCCGCCCCTCTCCCGCCACCAGCACCGGCGCGGCGACGCAGGCCTGCATCAGGCGCTTGGCGGCAAGCCCGCGGTCATGGGATAGTCCCGCCCCCGTGCCGAACCGGGCGAAGCCATGGGCAAGCTTGGCGAGCGGCATCGCGTAGGTGGGGAGCGAGCAGCCGTCGATCCCCATGTTTTCGGGTCCCAACGCGGAGCCGCAAGTCTCTGAAAGGACTCGCGTGATCATCGCCTGAACGGGATGGTCCGCCGTTTCGTAGCCGCTTGGGTCGAAGCCCAGATGGACGGCTGTCGCGAGCATGCCCGCATGCTTGCCCGAGCAATTGTTATGGATCGCGCGTGGACGTCTGCTGGCGCGCAAGAGCTCGCGCGTCGTCGGCTCGCTCAAGGGCCAATGCGCCCCGCAGGCCAGATCGCGCTCGCGGAGATTGGCCTTGGCGAGCAGGCTTGCCACCGCTTCGAGATGAACGCGATCGCCGCTATGGGAAGCGCACGCGATGGCCAGCTCTTCGTTGCTCAGATCGAACGCGTCCGCCGCGCCGCTCTCCACCAGCGCGAGCGCCTGAAGCGCTTTGACCGCGGAGCGCGGATAGATTGGCGTCTCCACATCGCCGAGCGCCAGCACAAGACGTCCCCGCGTGTCGGCGATGGCGATGGCGCCCCGATGGCTACTTTCACTGCGGTCCCCGCGGAGGACATCGACGAGGACCGGATTGGCGGATTTGGATGCCATGAAGCTAGCCGCGTCCGCGCTCGGGCTTCGCGCGGCCCGACACGAGCTCCGTGGGCACGCCCGCCGCGTGCTTCGAGGTGCGGATCACGAGCGTGGTCTTCACGCTCTCCACATTCGGCGCTGCGGTCAGCTCGTGAATGATGAACTCCTGGAACGCGCTCAGATCCGGCGCCACGCAGCGCAGGAGAAAGTCGATCTCGCCGGAGAGCATGTAGCAGTCGCGCACGATTGCGCAGGCCGCGACCCGCTCCTCGAAGGCGATCAGGTCCGCTTCCGCCTGGCTGTGCAGCTTGATCATGGCGAAAGCCGACACGTCGAAGCCGAGCGCCTTGTCGTCGAGGATGGCGGTGAAGCCCTCGATGATGCCCGCTTCCTCCAGCGCCCGGACCCGGCGCAAGCAAGGCGGCGCCGAAATGCCGACCTTGCGGGCCAGCTCGATATTGGTGATGCGCCCGTCGGCCTGGAGCTCGCGCAGGATCAGCCAGTCCGTGGCATCGAGGCGGGCGGCGCGCATAAGGTTCCCATGCTCCCTGGACGATTGCAGGCGCATCGCGTTAGAAGGCGCGAGAGCGAGCCTGTGGGTTTGAATATTTCGCTGTCGCGCAACTTTACGTCCTCCCGGCAAAAGAATCGAAAAGAAATTGAGCGTTTTCCATTCCGGAAATTTTAGTGCTCCCGATGCGGCGCGTGGCGGGGCCGCGGAGGGCGCGGCGGCGCTGATCGCCGAGAGCCGCAAGGCCCGCGCCGAAAAGACCTGGATCGTCACCGACGGGTCAGTCGGCATGGAGGCCCAAGGCATCGCCGTGGCCGAGGCCGTCGGCCTTCCCTTCACCCTCAAACGGGTACGACCCAAGGGTGCGATGCGGCTCGTACCGGCCCCGTTCCAGATTCTGCTGCCGCCGAAGGCGCTGTTGCGCGCCACGGCGTCGAGCGACGCGCTGGAGCCGCCCTGGCCGCGGCTGGTCATCTCCATCGGCCGGCGCAGCGTACCCATGGCGCTGGCCATCAAACGCCTGTCAGGCGCCTACGCGCTGCATATTCAGAACCCCAAAGTGCCCGCGCGCCTGTTCGATCTCGTAGCCGCGCCCGCCCACGACAATTTCGAGGGGCCGAACGTCGTCACCACGTTCGGCGCCGTACATGGCGTGACGCCGGAGCGCCTGGCGGACGCGGGGAACCAGTTCGCGCCGCGCATCGCCGAGTTGCCGCATCCGCGCATCGCCGTGCTGCTCGGGGGCGAGAGCCAGGCCTTCAGCTTTCCGCCCGAGACCGCCACCGGCTTCGGCGCCAAACTCGCGATCCTGGCGCGCGAGACCGGCGGCTCGCTTCTGATCACGCCGTCGAGGCGTACGCGCACCGACACGCTCGAAGCGCTTGCGCAAGCCGTCGCCGGCGTGCCGCACTTCGTCTGGGACAGCAAAGGCGACAATCCCTATTTCGCCTTCCTGTCGCTGGCCGACGCCATCGTCGTCACCGAGGACTCCGTCAACATGGTCACCGAGGCGGCAGGCACCGGAAAGCCGGTCTATGTCCAGGCCCTGCCCGGGCGCTCGACGCGGCTCTCCCGCTTCCACGCGCTGATGCGCGAGCGCGGCGCCACGCGGCCCTTCGAGGGACGCCTGGAATCATGGCGTTATGTGCCGATCAACGATACCGAGGTCGTGGCGTCACATATCCGCAAGGCGCTCGGCCTTGAAAGCAAAGCCTAAAACACAGCCGTCCCCAGACGGGTTGCGCGCGGGCGCGGGCATGCTTACCTCTCCCCTCCCGCTCCAAATCGAGAGGCATGTTTCATGGGTTCCCGCCACGAGAAGGTGATCATCATCGGCTCCGGCCCAGCCGGCTACACGGCCGGCATCTACGCCGCCCGCGCCATGCTGAAGCCGGTCCTGATCGAGGGCATTCAGCCCGGCGGCCAGATGACCATCACCACCGATGTGGAGAATTATCCCGGCTTCGCCGACGTGATCCAGGGCCCCTGGCTCATGGAGCAGATGCGCAGGCAGGCCGAGCATGTGGGCACCGAGATCATCGCCGATACGATCGTCGCGGCCGACCTCAAGCAGCGGCCATTCCGGCTGAAAGGCGATAGCGGCGTGGAATACACCGCCGACGCGCTGATCATCGCCACCGGCGCCAAGGCGCGCTGGCTGGGCCTGCCCTCGGAAGAGAAGTTCCAGGGCTTCGGCGTCTCGGCCTGCGCCACCTGCGACGGCTTCTTCTATCGCGGCAAGAACGTCATCGTGGTCGGCGGCGGCAACACCGCCGTCGAGGAGGCGCTGTATCTGTCCAATATTGCCTCGCACGTCACGCTCGTGCATCGCCGCGATGCGCTGCGCGCCGAGAAAATCCTGCAGCGGCGCCTTTTCGATCACCCCAAAATCAAAATCCTGTGGGACACCGAACTCGCGGAGGTGCTCGGCGACGAAAATCCGCTCGGCGTCACAGGCGTCAAGCTCGCGAATACGAAGACCGGCGAAGAGACCACCATGCCCATCGACGGCGTATTCATCGCCATCGGCCATTCGCCGCAGACCGAGCTGTTCAAGGGACAGCTCGAGCTGAAACACGGCGGCTATATCAAGACGAAGCCGGGCTCTACAGAGACCAGCGTGGAGGGCGTGTTCGCCGCCGGCGACGTCACCGACGACGTCTATCGTCAGGCCGTGACCGCCGCGGGACTCGGCTGCATGGCGGCGCTCGACGTGGAGCGCCACCTGGCCGGCATCGATCACCTCGCCGAAGCCGCCGAGTAGCTAGAACCACACGGACACGACGCCGAACAGGCTTTCGCCCGCCACGAGACCTGCGGCCGCGCTCAGCAGAAAACGCGCGGCCCAGCGCGGCGCAAGCCAGTGCAGCAGGCTGGCGAGCGCGGCACCCAAAAACAACGTGATCGACGTGCCAGCGGGGATCACGAAGGCGAGCCCCAGCGTGGCGCCGCTCGGCACAAGCAGGAGCCGCTGTCCGTCGACGCGCCGCTCGACCAGCGCCAGCACGATGCCGATGACCCCGGCGACGGCCATGGCGATCAGCGCCGAAAATGGGATGCCGGAGAGCCCAACGCCCAAAGTCTCGGCCACGGCCTTCCACGTGGCGACGGCCGGCGCGGGCCATTCCGGGGTGAGCAATTGCGTGTCGGGATCGGTGATGAGCGCGAGATAGACGAGACTGCCCACCAGGCTGCCGACGACGACGCCCGCGCATTGCGCGATCACCTGCCGCGCGGGGCTCGCGCCCACCTCATGACCGGCGCGGAAGTCGTTCAGCAGATCCGCGCTCTGGCCCGCGGCGCCGCCCGCCACGTTGGCGGTCATGAGATTGGTGATGGGCTGGCCCGGCGCCATGGCGCCGAAGGAGAGCTGCGAGACCTTGCCGATGGCGCCGATCGGCGCCACGGAGGTTTCGCCCACGACCCGCGCCGCCACCGTCGCCAACACGAAGGCGAGCGGAATGGCGATGATCGCCATGGTCCAATGAATGCCGAACAGCGTGATCTGCAGCGCGACGGTGATGGCGGCGGCCAGCAAGAACCCGCCGAGACGTAGCACCGTGCCCTGCTCCTTCGGCCGCGCGTCTTTTACGTCGCCGCGTCCATGACTGGCGGAGGCGACCAGGGCCGCGGCGAAGCTCGTCAGGCTCGCCGTCACCATCATGGTGACGCCGGGCCAAAGCAGCCAGCCGACGAGGGCCTGGAACCAGTTCTCGTCCGCTTGGGAGACCTCGACGACGCCGCGCGCGATCAGCTCCGGCGCGATCACGCCCCAGGCGAGCAACGCACCGAGAAGCAGTCCAACCCCGGCGCGCAGGCCGATAATGCTGCCGAAGCCGAGCAGCAGCAGCGACGGATCGAAGGCGAGCGTCAGCTTCTTCGCCGTGAGCGACGGGGCGAAGCGCGGGATCTGCCACAGAAAGTCGTCGACGATGTTGAACAGCACCGCACCGGTGAGGCTCGACATCAAGACGCCCACCCGCTTCATCGCCTCCCGCCCGTGACTGAACATGTCGCGCATGGTCTCCGCCGTCGCCATGCCGGCGGGAAACACGAGGTTCGACTGCACGATCATGCGCGGCCGCAGATACCAGCCCACCCACACGCCGAGAAAGCTGACCGCGAACACCCAGGCCGTGAGCGTCGGCCATGGCAGATTGCCGCCGGTCATGAGCGCGAGCGCGGGGATCGGCGCCACCAAGCCGCTCGAGGTGATCGCCGCCGCCGCCGAAGCGGTCGTCTGGTTAATATTGCTTTCGAGCATGCCCCAGGGCGCGAGCCCGAAGAGGCGCGACAGCGGCACCCAAAACGCGAAGGCGAGCAGCAGCGCGGTGATCGACATGTTGAACGACCAGCCGATCTTGAGTCCCGAATAGACGTTGCACGGCGCAAGCAGCGCCCCGAGGATCAGGCCGGTGGCAAGCGCCCGCGGCGTCAACTCACGTACGTCCGAGCCCGCCTCCGGCTGCGCCGGGGAATCGATCAGATCAGCCATGCGCGTGTTTCGTGCCATGAACGCGTCTGTTCACCAACCCTTCAACCTGGCGGATGTTAATTTGACCCCCCGCGCGCGCGCCACCTAAGCTCCGTTACCTTTGAACGACTTGGTGCCCCGTGCTCGGTTCCACGCTCAACAGACTGTCCAGAGCCGCCTATGCGGCCCTTTTTGTGGGCGGCAGCGTCTCTTTCGTGGCCGGCGGCGCCTTGGCCACGCCCAATTGCACGGTAGAGCGCGCCGAGCCGCTCGCCGCGGCCGACGATGCCCTGTGCGACCAGCTCGAAGCGGCGGTGCGCAAGCCGGGCGCCCTGCCCCACGACCAGTACGAGGCGAAGCTCTCCGCGTTCTTGCGCAACTTCTGTCATCGCCGCGAGGCGTCCGGCTGGAAGAGCGACAAGCACATGCGCGACACCGGCCCGTTTATCGGCATGTTTCATAACGGCCAGTGGACCGGGCAGTATCAAGGCACACATGCGCCGGCCGTCGTCTGGTACTCGCCCGACATGATCGGCTGGATGAAGGCGAACCGCGCGGAAGGCGACGAGGAGAAGACCGAGACGCCGGTGCCCGACAGCGCCATCATGGTCAAGGAGATGTTCCCGCCGCCCACGTCCCACTGCAAGGACGCGGACCTCATGCATCTGTTTCCCGAGAACGGCGGCGCCATCATGGTGCGCGCCAGCAAAGAGTCCCGCGACGGCTGGTTCTGGGGCTGGTTCGGCTGGGGCGAAGGCGACTGGGCGCCGACCTGGCCGGCGACCTCGGCGCACGGCTACCCCAACACCGGCTTCGGGCTTTACTGCACCAACTGTCATTCATCCGCGCGCGACAACCAGACCTTCGCCTCCTTGCGCAACGTCAAGGGTGAGCCGGGCGAACCGCTGGTGTTCTTGAACCAGGACTTCTTCCTGGAGGACCACTTCCAGAATGACGGGACGCGTCTCGGCCAACGTCTTGGCCAGCGGCGCGGTGCGCCGCCGCCGCAACCGAAATTCGAAACGCTTCACGAAGAGGTCGCGACGGATGGCGACGACGTGGAGACGGCCGTCACCAACTTCAACCGGCGCCTGCGCAGCCGAAAGGATTACAGCGGCGACTTCGCCGAGATCTTCCAGCTCTTGAGCGGCGCGCCCAAGCCGGAAGGCGAGCCGCCGACCATGCCGTCGGAGACTTACGACCATGTGTGGTTTCCGGCCGGCGAGCCCAGTGCGACATCGCGCTTCGTCACGTCCGACCAATGTCTCGGCTGTCACAGCGCCGGCGGCACCGGCCTCCAGTTCCACATGACCGAGCAAGGGCCGGAGCCGAAGCTCACCAACATCTCGCCTTACGGGACCTGGCGGAAGTCGCCCATGGGCCTTGCGGGGCGCGATCCCATCTTCTTTGCGCAGCTCGCCAGCGAGATCGAGACCTTTCACCCGGAGTCCAAATCCCTCATCGAGGACACCTGCATGAGCTGTCACGCGGTGCAAGGACACCGCCAGCACGCCATTGATAATTTTGCGGAGTCCGGCGCCTGCACGCCGCTTGCCCGCGACGCGCTCGATGCGGTGCCCTACCCCGCCGACAACCCGACCGCGCATCTGGCGAAATACGCGGCCCTCGGCCGCGACGGCGTGGGCTGCAACACGTGCCACAGCATGGTGCTCGGCAAGGACGCATCGCAGAAGGTGGCGGACGGCGCGCAGAACGCCTGCGTCGCGGAGCGCCAGAAGGTCCTCAACCCGGGCCTGACCGGCCTCGCCAAGACCTTCACCGGCAACTTTCTGGTGGCGGAGCCGGCCGACCTCTACGGCCCCTTCGAGGACCCGAAGAAAAAACCCATGGAAGCCGCCACCGGCATGGAAGTCGCGCACAGCACCCACGTGAAGAGCTCGGAGATTTGCGCGAGCTGCCACACGGTGCATCTGCCCGTGCTCCACCGCGGCAAGATCGTTGGCCACACCTACGAGCAGGCGACCTATCCGGAATGGGCCTTCTCCGCCTATCGCACCGGCGAGACGGTGGACGGCGTCCTGCCGGGCGGCAAAGGCGCCAAGGCGCAGTCCTGCCAGGATTGCCACATGCCCAAGAAGGACGCGAAGGGCACGCCCTATCGCAGCAAGATCGCCAGCATCCAGGAATACTCATCCTTCCCGCAGGCCGAGTTCACACTGCCTCCTGAGGACATCGATCTCGAACCTAGAGACGGCTTCGCCAAGCACACGCTGGTGGGGCTCAACCTGTTCCTCACCAAGATGGCCCAGCAATTCCCCGACGTGCTCGGCATTCGCACCGAGGACCCGATGCTGCCGTCGCGCCGGGGCGTCGACCCGCTCATCGCCACCGAGCGCGCGATGCTGGAGCAAGCGGCGAAGACGGCCGATATCGGCGTAGCAGAGGTGACGCGCGAAGACGGCACGCTCGCCGCCAAAGTGACCGTGCGCAACAAGGCCGGCCATAAATTCCCCTCCGGCGTCGCCTTCCGGCGCGCTTTCGTCGCCTTCGAGGTGCGCGACAAGCTTGGGCAGGTGCTGTGGGCCTCGGGCCGCACCAACAGCACCGGGGTGATCGTGGACGAGAACGGCGACCCGGTCGCGGGCGAGCTGTGGTGGACGCAAGACTGCAAGTCGCGCATCGACCCGGCGGCGCGCGCGCACCAGCCGCATTATCAGGTCATCACCAAGCAATCCCAGGCGCAGATCTACCAGGAGATGGCGGCGAGCCCGGCCGACGTGGAGAGCCCCGCCTGCGGCGCGCACGCAAAGCCCGAAGGCCCGCTCACCTCGAGCTTCCTCTCCATCTGCGCCAAGGTGAAGGACAACCGCCTGCTGCCCCACGGCTTCCTGCCACTGACAGCGCGCACCGAGATCGCGAGCGCGCTCGGCGCCAATGCGGATCTCGCCGAGGACGTGGCGCCGGTGGGCACGGACGGCGACCCGGACTACGCCGAGGAGAACGAAAGCGCGGGCGAGGACGTCCTGGTCTATCAGATCCCCCTCGATGAGATCGGCGGCGAGCCGGCCGAGATCCGCGCCACGCTCTACTACCAGGCCATCCCGCCCTTCTTCCTCCAGGACCGCTTTTGCACGGCCAAGGGCCTCGACACACAGCGGCTCTATTATCTCGCCGGCAAGCTCGACACCGCCGGCGGCCCGATCCAGAGCTGGAAGCTGAAAGTGGGCCAAACCGCCAAAATCGCCGTTCCCGAGGCAAGCGTTCCTTAAGGCCGCTCCCATAGAAGGACCCGGCCATGGTGTTCAGCAGGAAAAATGCTGTAATCTAGAGCAACTACCCAAGCGGGCTGAGAGCGGCCCGCCACCAAAGCCGGGCTTAAGGGGACCGTATGACAGAGAAGCAGATGTTCGAGATTCCGACGGAGATGCGCGACTTCGCCGAGAAGAACGTGGAGCAGGCGCGTGTGGCCTACGGCCAGTTCATGGAGTTCATGAGCCAGGCCATGAATGCCTGGTCGTCCTCCGGCGGACCGGAAGCCGGCAACTTCAAGGCGATCCAGGATCGGGCCATCGCCTTCGCCAAGGAGAACGCCGAGCGATCTTTCTCGCTCGCCAGCGACCTCGCCAAGGCCAAGGACATGCAGGAAGTCGTGACCCTTCAGAGCCGCTACGTGCAGACCCAGATGCAGACCTTCGGCATCCAGGCTCAGCAGCTCTCCTGGCTGATGGCCGACGCCTTCCGCAACATGCAGAACAAGGCGCCCAAGGGTTGGGACCCCAAGGACTGGACGCCCAAGTCCTAAAGAGCTGCGCGTCCTTTTGCCTGCCGCCGCACGAGGCCGTTAACGAAGCCGAGCTTCTCCACCACGGCCGCGTGCAGGACCTCCGGCACGACGTCGATCAGGCCCATCTCGCGGTTGAGCTCGTTGAGCACGAGCCCCAGCCGCCGGTACTGGCCGACCATGCCGTTGAGATCGCCGAAATCCACCGCGCCGATCAGGCTCATGTTGGAGGCGGTGTCGAGCACGCTGGTGATGTCGAGATAAAGCGCGAAGGTCTCCGCCCAATCCTCCCAAGGATGCATGGTGGCGTAGGCGCTGACGAAGCGGTCGCGCCAATCGAGCGGCGGTCCATTCGCGTAGTGACGCTGGAGCGCCTCGCCGTAAGGCGGGTTCTGGTGGTCGCCGAACACGCGCTTGAAGTCATCCTCGCAACGACCGCGCACCAGCAAGTCCCAGAAATAATGGCCGATCTCGTGGCGGAAATGCCCGATCAGGGTACGGTGGGCTTCGCCCATATCCACACGCAGCTTTTCGCGCTCTACGCTGTCCGCCTCGCGGATATTGATGGTGATCTTGCCGTCGGCGTGGCCCGTATAGACGCGCTCGCCGGCGCCCATCCAGCGCCACACGCCCTCCGAGGGGATGGTATCCGCCTTGAAATCGAAGGCGAGCGGCGGGTCGAAGCCCTCGTCCGCCGAACCGTACGGCAGACCCAGAAAGTCGAGCGTGTAGAGCAGCCGGCGCTTCGCCGCCTCAAGCTCCGCCCAGCGCTCGCGGTTTCCCGGGACCGACAGGTCGGGGATGGTGCGGTTGAAGCGGCAGGCGTCGCACAGTCCGCCATTGGCCGGCGGCGCCGGAAGACAGCGGTTGCACACATGCTCAAACGCGTAGTTCGTGCATTTGACGACCGTGGCGCCGCACCCGGCATTGGCGCATCGATAGGTGCCGTCGCCCAGCGACTCGAGCGCGGCGATGGCGCGGCAGGACGGGCACCAGCCCACCTCCCGGAAGCAGTTCTCGCAAGCCACGTTCTCGAAGAACAACGTCTGCCCGCAGATGCAAGAGAAGGTCCGCATTGCTTCCCTACTCCGCCGGTTGCGCCGGCTGACCCGGCTCCGCCGGCTGCGCTAATCGAGCCGGCTCCGCCGGCCATGGCAGGATCGGTACGGCGCTCACCGCATTCGCCGGCGAGCCGTCGATGATCTTGGAGCTGATCGCGAGATAGACGAGCGCGTTCCGCTTCAGGTCGGGAATGCGGTAGATGCGCGTCTTCTTGAAGAAGATGCTGGTCTTCTCGGTGAAGGCCTCTTCCCGCTCCGGCAGACTCTTCAAGTCCACGGAGATCGGGCCCATCTGCCGGCAGGTCACCGAAAAGTTGGAGGGGTCCTCGTTGAGCCCGAGCGGCTGACCCCAGCCGCCTTTGCGCGCCTGGCTGATATAGCAGGTGACCCCCGGCACTTTCGGATCGTCGAACTCGCTGATGCACACCTTGTCGTTTGGCGACAGGATGCGCAGGGTCGTCGAGACGCATTCGAAATCCTCGGCCTGCGCGAGGCCGGGCGCCGCGACAGCCGCGATCCACGCCGCGAGCATGAGTCCGCAAGCCCTGAAAACGATTTGCATTTCGGCCGGCCTCTCGGTGAAGGGGTGACGGCGCGCTGATCCAACGCGCGCAATAAAGGTAGGGTTCGCTTCGCCAAAGAACCAGAGGGGCACGACGACGCGCGGCAGGCAAGGTTATCGGGTCAGCCGGCGCTTGTTGGCGCGGACGCGCGTGCGATAGCCGCGCACGACTTTTTCGGCGGAGCCCCCGGTGGCCACGGTCATTGCCGCGTCCACGAGGGCCGCGCTTTTCTCGGTCACCATTCGGGTGGCCTCGGCCTGGGCCAGCGCGCCGCCGCGGGCGAGCCTCATGGCGCGCAAGGACATGACGACCTGTGCCTCCTGCCAGGCTTGCGCCGAGGTGAAGGCCAGCTTCATCCACGCCGCCAGCATGGCCGGCGCTAACGCCGCGCTGTCGTCAGCGCACCGAACAGGAAGCCGATGCCGAGCGCGATGCCGATGGCTGCGAGCGGGTTACGTCTCACCGCGGCATGCGCTTCGTCATACGCGTCGACGGCCATGTCCTGCGCGTCGGCGGCCATCGTCTGAGCCCTGTCTTGGGCCTTGGCGAACTGCGCTCCGGCCTTGTCGGAGAATCGTTCGGCGGCATCGCCGGCATCTTCGGCCATCGATCTGGCTGTGTCGGCAGCTTGGCGAGCGGCCGGCGAGTTGGCGGCGTTGCGGAACGTGTCTTGGGGTGTCGGCATCTTTTTGTCCTCCTGATACGCGGGGCGGCAAAAGGCGGCACCGGCCCTAATCAACGTCCGGCTTCGCGGTCTGTTCCGTAAAACGGCAAGGAGAACGTTAATCGTCGCAGAGGGAGACGAACTCAAGCCCCTGCTCGGTGCAGATGGCGAACGCCTCGTCCTCGCTGTCGGCCTCGATGAGGACGAGCAAGGGCCCTTCCAGCGCGCAGAAGGTGACGCGCCGCTTGGGCGCGGTCCGCGCCGACACGCGGACGACGCTCACGCTCATGCGCTCGGTCGCAAGTCTCGATCGATCTGCCATGACCGGAATCATGCCTGATTCGCAAAAGTTTGACTCGCGTTTTTGAGAGCGACCTAGCGGAACAGACCGCCGAACAGGCCGCGGCGCTCGCGCCGGGGACGGCGGTCCCGGAAGAGGTCGAAGTCTTCCGCGCGCCTCACATTGCGGCGTTTGCGATTGTTGCCGCCATCGCCGCCCGAGAAGGCGCTCTTGGCGATCTTCACCTTGCGCTTGCGCGTCTCGGCCTGGAAGGCCGCGATCTGTTGAGGCTTCTTCTCGAAGCCCTTATCGGTCTCGATCGCCTCGCGCATGAAGGTGACCCAGATCTCCGCGGGCAGGCTGCCGCCGGTCACCCGCTTCATCGGCTTGAAGTCGTCATTGCCGACCCACACGCCGACCACGAGATTGCCGGCGAAGCCGATGAACCAGGCGTCGCGATAATCCTGGCTGGTGCCCGTCTTGCCATAGGCACGAATGGGCAGCCGCGCCCGCCGCCCGGTGCCGCTCTCCACCGTACCGCGCAGAAGCGTCTGCAGTTCTTTTTGCTCGTTGAGCCGCCAGCGGCCTGCGCCGCGCGGCGGGGCGCCGTTAGCATCCGCCTTCTCGAATCCGGTGATCGCCCAGGGCTTCACAGGATATGCGCCGGCATCGACCGCGGCGAAAGCGCTCGTCATTTCGAGGAGCGTGACTTCGAAAGAGCCGAGCGCCAGACTCGGCCGCGCCTCCAGCGGCGTCGAAATGCCGAGGTCGCGCGCCGCCCTGATCACGGGCTTGCGCCGCATAGCCTCGGATAATTGCACCGAGACCGTATTGAGGGACGAGGCGAAGGCGCGGCTCATGGGCATGGCGCCGCGGTAGCGGTGACCGAAGTTCTTCGGTTCATAGCTGCCGATGCGGACCGGCTGATCGACCACCGTGCTGTTGGGCGTGAGCCCGGCGCGCAACGCCGCGAGATAGACGAACAGCTTGAACGAGGAGCCCGGCTGCCTTTGGGCCTGCACCGCGCGGTTGAACTGGCTCTGGTCGTGGTCCGTCCCTCCGACCATGGCGAGCACCCGCCCGTCGGGTCGCATCACCACCATGGCCGCCTGGGAGACGTTCCGCGCCTTGCCCTCCTTGGCGAGGACCTTCTCCACGGCCTCATCGGCCAGCCGCTGGAGCTCGAGATCAAACGCGGTGTAGACCGGCAAGGGAGAGTAATCGCCGGTGCGTGGCAGCTCGATCGTGCGGGAAACCCAGTCGGCATAATAGCCGCCCGCGGAGTTCTCGGTCTTGATCTCGGGCAGGACCGGGGCAAGGTCCTTTCGGGCTTCAGGCGAGAGCTTTCGCGTGTCGACCATGGCATCGAGCACGTCACTCCCGCGCTGCCGGGCGGCCTCGGGATCGCGATTGAGCGCAGTCGGAGACTTCAGAAGGGCCACGAGGTAGGCCGATTGGGGGATCGTGAGGTCCGGCACCGTGGTGCCGAAATACTGCTTGGCGGCGGCGCGCAGGCCGTAGCAGCCTTGACCGAAATAGGCGCTGCTCAAATAGCGCTCGAGGATCTCGTCCTTGCTGAGCCGAAGCTCGAGCGACAGCGCGAGCCAAGCTTCCTTTCGCTTACGCTCCATCGTGCGGTCGCTCGACAGCAGCGAATACTTCGCCAGCTGCTGGGTGATGGTGCTGCCGCCTTGCACGATACGGCCCGCCGCGCGGTTCTCCATGGCGGCCCGGGCCAGCCCGATCGGGTCGATGCCGAGATGGTAGTAGAAGCGCCGGTCCTCCATCGACAGCAGCGCGTCGATGAAATGCTGCGGGACCTCGTCGAGCGAGACCGGCTCGGCCACGCATCCGCCGCGGCGCGCGAACGGCGTGCCGTCATTGGTGTGAAGCACCAGCGTCCGCTGGCTCGCCGGCTCGAGCGCCGTAAGCGAATAATCCTCGACCGGTGCCGTGAGGAGCAGATAAGGCACGGCGATCAGGCCGCTGGTCACGAGGAAGCCCGTGAGCAGGACCGACACCGCGGCGGTGCCGCGCCGTCCGGCTCTCCTCATGCTCCTCGGAATAGGCATCATGGCGCCCTCTGGTGAAAAGCCAAAGCGGCGCTAACGGATCGTCGTTTCGGCGGCCTCGGCACGGCGCGACGCAGGCGCAATGCTTTTGACATACGCGTCGAAGACCCAGCCGGTCTCACCCGAGTCCGGCTCGGACACCTCGACCCACTGGCCGTCGCGCGATTCGACACGAAGCTTTGTGCCGGCAAGCTGGACCCTGATAACGGCGTTAGCGCTGGAGGGACCTTGGCGCATGTTGACCGCATCAACAACCTCGACCCAGCTTTGGCGCTCCTCCGCCTCCTGGGCGACCCGTTGGGGATCCGAGCCGAGCAGGGCCGACTGCGGACGCGCCTTGGTGGCGCGGACAGAGGCGATGCTCTCGGTCTCGGAGGCGGAGGGCGAAGGCACGGGGGCAAAGCTCTCGCCTGCGAGCGATAACCCCAGCACGCAGACACCGCCAGCGGTGACCAGCAGGAGGCCTGAAACGGCCGAATATTTCGCGATTGGGTGCACGGTTCTGTCTTATGACGCCAGCATTGTTCTGTCCTCACAAGGTCAACTCGTGGGTTAAGAGACTGTTCCCCGGCGAGACTGGCGAAGCCCCGGCCTAAGCCAATTGCCAAGGCCTGAATCCTCAAGGTAAAAATGCTTCGTGGGGAGAAGCGACGCGAGCTTCGAGGGACAGGGCAGAGTCGTGGCGCAAACTGCGTGCCGATTTCTGGCCTGGGTCGATCGGGGCGGACATCCGAGGAAACACTCAAGGATGGCGGTTCGGCGCTGCGCGATCAGCCCGGGCCTCCCTGAAAGACGGAAGGCCCAAATGACGCACAATCGACTGATGGCGCTCGCTGGCGCTTTGCTCTTCTTGTCCGCCGCCCCGGCCCTGGCGGCCCCGTGCGGCAACAATTCCGCCGGCTTCGAGCAGTGGAAGCGGCAATTCGCGCAAGAGGCCAAGGCCAACGGTATCGGCCAGCGCGGCATCAATGCCCTGATGAGCACCGGCTACGCGGCCGGCACCATCCGCGCCGACCGTGGGCAGAAAAGCTTCAAGCTCTCCCTTGATCAATTCATGAAAAAGCGCGGCGCCGCGACCATCGCCTCCCAAGGCAGAGGCAAGAAACGATCCAACGCCGCGCTGTTCAACGCCATCGAGCGGCAATACGGCGTGCCGGCCGGTCCCTTGATCGCCATCTGGGGCATGGAGACCGCCTTCGGGCGCTATATGGGCAATCAGCACACGCTCTCCGCCGTCGCCACGCTCGCTTATGACTGCCGACGCCCGGAATTTTTCACGGGGCACCTTTATGCGGCGCTTCAGCTCATCGACCGTGGCGCATTGAACCCCGCGCAGCGCGGCGCCATGCATGGCGAGGTGGGCCAGACACAGTTCCTGCCAAAATCCATTTTGCTGTATGCGGTGGACGGCGACGGCAACGGCCGCGTCGACCTCAATTCCACCGCCGACGCGCTCGCCTCCACGGCGAACTTCCTGCGCGGCCACGGCTGGCAGCCCGGCGCCGGCTATCAGCCGGGCCAGCCCAACTTCGCGGCCATCCAGGGCTGGAACGCCGCAGGGGTCTATCAGCAGACCATCGCCATTGTCGGCCGGCAGATCGACGGCGGCTGATGGCACCTCGGAAATCGTCGACACGCCCAACCTCGAGCAGCACATCGTCGAGCAAGACGCTCGCCACGCAGCTCGGCAAGGTCATCGCGCTTGTGCTGGTGCTCGCGCTCGTGCTGCTCATTCAGCGCTACTGCACCGTGCAGCCCGAACCCTTCGGCCCCGAAGCCAGGATCGTGTCCATCGATGGCGATACCTTGCGCGCCGGTGACGGCGCGGAGTACCGCATCTTCGCGATCGACGCGCCGGAGCTGAAGCAGACCTGCGAGGAGGCTAACGGCAAGGAATGGCTGTGCGGCCGCGCCGCGAAGGTGAAGCTGACCAAGCTGATCAACGGCGGCGAAGTGACTTGCGAGGTGAAAGACACCGACCGCTTCGGCCGCAACGTCGCCCTATGCAGCGCGGCGGGGGTGCCCGACATCGGCGAGGCGCTGGTGCGCGACGGCTACGCCATCGACCTTGGCGGCAAGACCGGCTACGCCTATGCCGATGTGGAGCGGGAAGCCCGCGAGGCCAAGCGCGGCATCTGGCGCGGCAGTTTCCAGCGTCCGTCCGAATGGCGCCAGGACAACCCACGCACGGACTGAGCCCCCGCCTGTTCGCACCTGCGTTGAGCCGTGGCCGAGGCGACACCGTTATTGCGCGGGTGCGTGACCTTGCTTGAAGGTCCAGTAGCGGCCTGCATCGCTCTTCACCGGCGACAGCCGCGAGCGCTTCCCCGGACGCTTGCCGTGGAGAATGAGATCGCGCAGATCGCCGAGCACGGAGTCTGAATCGGCATAATAGCTGTGGCCGATGAAGTCGGTGCGGATCGCGCTCGCATCGATGGTGTCCACACCGGGGGCAATGGTCACGCCTCCCTCCGTGTCGCCCGCGCGCTGGTAACCGGCAAAGGTCTTCGAGGCCATCAACGCGTAATCGCCGGAGGAGGCGTAGAGCGTGGTGCCGCCCTCGCCTGCCAGGATCTTGGGCGCGATATCCCGCTTGAAGGTGTCGGCGTCGATATCCGGCGCGGCCAGGATAATCTCGTCGAATTTCTCCCGCATGCTCGGGTCTTCCAGCACGAGCTCTTTCAGTGCGCCGGTCAGCACGCGCGTCCCCATGCTGTGGGCGACGAGGTAGATATTGTCCGCATCCGACTGTTCGGCGAAGTCTTTTAGAAAATTCTTCAAGTCGAGCCGCGACCACTCGGCATTAGTCTCATCCACCTTGTAGGAGGCATAACTTGCCTGCGACGGCCAGCTATACAGCACCGGCGCGCCGTCGAAGCCCAGGTCGTAGGTCATCTGCGCCGTGCGCCGTGCCGCATCGACAAAGGTGACGTTGTAACCGTGCACGAAAATGAACGCGGACTTCCGGGAAGACTTTCTCACCCGGTCGGCGACTTCCTCGAAGAACTTGGTCTTGTCCGTCTCGTCCACCGACAGCAGCACCACGAAACGGTCCGGATCGTTGCACCATTCGAGCCGCCAAATGGACGGGGTCTCCAGAGCGCCCAAGCGATGATCGCGCGGGATGCTCACCGTCGCCACGCCGAAGGCTAGCGGACCGCGATCGCCGCCATAGGTTTGCGCGGGGTCTTTCGCGCCGGTGTTCTCGCGGTCCGTGGCGTAGAACACCTTCACCACAGCATAGGTCGGCTCCTCCCGCTTAAATGCGAAGCGCCGCTGCACCTGCCGGCTAAGCTTCCGCACGTTTTCGTAAAGCCGCTCCGCCTCCTCGTCGCGCCCTTCCGCCTTGTAGACGCCGGCAAGGGCCTCCATGGCGGCGACGGTCTTCTCGTTGCGCCGGCCGAGCGCCGCCTTGCGGATCGACAGAGCGCGCTTGAAAGACCGCTCTGCCTCCTTGAGGCGGCCCGCCTTCTGATAGAGACGCCCCAGCGCTTCGGCGCTGTCGGCCACCTCGGGACTGCGCGGACCGAACGCCGCGATGCGGATCTCCAGCGCCTGCTTGAGCAGGGGCTCGGCTTTCAGCAGCTTACCCTGCTGCTCGAACAAGGACGCGGCCTCCAACAGGGCCGGCACCACGGCCGGCTGGTTGGCACCGTGGCGCTCTCTCGACAGGGCAAGGTAATGCTCGGCCAGCCTGGCGGCTTCCGCTGTCTGACCCTTGGCTTGAAGCTCTTCGATCTCCCGCGGCAGCGCCTCGAGCATGCTGAGCCCGACGGCTTTGGCGCGAACGGCGTCGATCCGCGCCTGCAAGGCGGCAACCTGGTCGTCGCGGCCTTCCGCCTGATAGAGCCCCACTAGATTGTTCAAGCTCGTGGCGACCAGCGCGTGGTTCGCCCCGAACGCCTGCTCGCGAATGGCAAGGGCCTGCTTGAGCAAGGCCTCGGCATCCGCATAGCGCTGTTGTTTCTTGTAGAGCCAGCCGAGCCAGGTGGCCGCCGTGGCGTATTCGAGGCTGTCTTCGCCGGAGGTCTCGCGCGCAAGCGTCACATAGCGCTCGGCCAACGCAATGGCCTCTCCCATCTCGCCTTTCCCGGCGAGTTCCGGGATCTCAAGGCTGAACGCGGCGAACTGGTCCGCGCTTTCCGCCCGGGCAGGAGTGTTCGAAATGAGGAAGAGGGTTTGCGCGATCAGCGCCAACGCCAAAAGCGCCGACGCCGATCGCAAAGCCTTGCCAAAACGGCAATGGTCAAAACTCATGCACGACGCCCCTTGGGAGGGAGCGATCGCCGGAGCTGCCTTACGCGGCCTTCGCGTAATAGGACTTCAGCTGATTCATCACCTGCTGCTTGTCGAACTCCGCGCCCATGGCGAGCATGGCGTCGGCGAAGCGGCTGGCGATCTCAGTGATCTGCTCTGGCGAGAGCTGGTTGAGGATACCGATGCGAACCTGCACCGGCTCTGACAGGGTCGGCCAAATGCCGAACCCTTGCGCACGCGCCCCCTGGACCAGCTCCTTCTCCTTGCCGGCGAGCTTGCCCGGCAAATTCAGTACCACGAGGCTCGGCATGTCCGAAGTGACCTCGCAGCCCATGGCCTCGACAGCCTGGCGCAGCGCCTTCTCGTGATAGGCGTAGTCGGTCGCCTTGCGGCGGCGGCCGTAGCTCAAAATGATGCGCAGCGCCTCGTGGAACGCGGCCACCGCGTAGCAGGAATGGGTCTGGTGATAGCCGGGCGTATCCACGTCCTTGCCGTCGACGATGCCCCAATGGCGCGCGTCGAGGATCGGGTGATGAACATAGGTGCGGCAGCCCCGCTTCTTGACCATCTCGATGGCCTTGTCGGTGAAGCTCACCGGCGCATAGGTCAGCGGCAGGGACAGCACGCCCTTCTGCGGACACGACGCCCAAGCGACGACGCCCGGATAATCGTCGATGTTGAAATCGCCCACGCCGAGGCTCGACACCGCATCGCAGATGCCCATGACGCCGTGCTTCACACAGGCATCGGAGAAGCCCTTGAGGTCGTTGATGCGGCCGGAGCCGGTCTCCCAATGGGCCATGAACGCCCACATCGGCTTGTGTTCGGCCAGCGCCTTGTCGACGGTCGCGCCGGTCACCGACTGGCCGTGCGGCGTCTCGACGATGGTCACGCTCGCGGGCTTCGGATTGAGACTGTCAGCGGCCAGCTCCTCGGCGGTCGAGGCCTTCATGCGGATGGTCAGGCTGTCGATGCCGGAGAAGGTGCCGTTGGGGAAAGCGACGACCTTATCGCCGGGCAGGATCAGGCTGAGGACGCAGTCGAGACCGGAGAAGCCGGTGCCGGCGACGCCATAGGTGTAGACGTTCTTAGTGCCCCACAGCTCACGCAGCATCTCCTTGGCTTCCATCATGCCGCGGAGCACGTCCTTCTGCATGTGGTCGGCCACGCCGCTCGCGGCGAAACGCTCGAGCACGCGCGGATCGGTGTTCCCCGGCCCGGGGCCGGCGGCAAGGGTCTCAGGGATTACGAGCTGCGGAAATACGGTCATCGGAACACCTCTGTGAAGCTGAACGGTCCATTAGACGAAAGTCTTATTTTTGCCCAATCGTCTACCGGGCCAGACGGGGCGGGGCAAGGGCTCCGCGCCACTTTGTGGCAGGCGGAGCCCTATCCCCTCAGGCCGCCTTGTCGCCGCGATGGGCCAAAACCTGGTCCGCCGCCTTGCCGACAAGCTCGGCCAAATGGTCCAGCTCGGCGTGGAACGTGCCCACGCCCGCCGTGGCCGAGCGCAGCTCCACGATCAGGTTCTGGATCTCGGCCTCGGGAATATGGGCCTGAACCACGTCCCATCCAGGCCAGCCGGGCCGCGCATCGAAACCCAGGATCTGCCCGCGATGGGAGGAGACGATGGAGTTGATCCGTGCCGTGGCCTCGGAAGGGACGGCGATCTCCACCGCCATGACCGGCTCCAGCAGCACGGGCTGGCACTGGGGCATGCCCTCCGACATAGCCAGGCGCCCCGCCTGGCGGAACGCCATGTCCGATGAGTCGACCGAATGATAGGAGCCGTCGATCAGGCAGACGGCGACATCCACCACGGGGAAGCCCAACGGCCCGGTGTGAAGATAGTCGCGCACGCCGATTTCCACCGAGGGGATGTAGTTCTTGGGCACGACGCCGCCGGTGATCTTGTCGGAGAACTCGAAGCCCTGTCCGCGCGCCAAGGGGCCGATCGTCACCACCACGTCGCCGAACTGGCCGTGGCCGCCAGACTGCTTCTTGTGGCGTCCGCGCACTTCCGTCGATTTCCGGATGGTCTCCTTGTAGGGGATCTGCCGGGGATGAGTGGACGCGGCGACTCCGTATTTGCGGATCAGCCGCTCCAAGGCCACGCGCAAATGCATCTCGCCCTGCCCCCACAGCACCATCTGACCCATATCCTGGTCGTGGCTGATGGAGAGCGACGGATCCTCCTCGATGATCTTGGCGAGCCCGGCGGTGAGCTTCACGTCGTCCTTCTTCTCCTTGGCTTCGATCGCGAGCCCGAACACGGGCTCCGCAATCTCGCCGGGCTCGATTTTCAGCGAGGCGCCCTTCTCGGTGGACAGCGTGGCGCCTGTCCGGACGCTTTCCAGCCGGCCAAAGGCCACCGTGTCTCCCGGCTTGGCGGCATCGCGCTTCACCGGTTCTTGCCCGAGCAGGGCGAACACGCCGGCGATGCGCTCCTCACTTTCGCCGCCGAAAACGGAATCGCCGTCCGCAAACGTGCCGGCGAGAACGCGGGCGAGCGACAGCTTGCCTGCATGGGCCGTGTGGAACGTCTTCATCACATAGGCGCAGGACGACGCGCCGTCCGCACCAATTCGCGCCACCGTGCTCTGTACGAAGGGCGCTTCGTGACGCAGCGCCTTGAGCAGCCGCAAGATGCCGTTGCCGTTCTCCGCCGAGCCGAACAGCACGGGGCAGATCACCCCCTCGCGCAGCTCCGTGGCGAGATCGTCGAACACCTTGTCGCGCGGCGGCTCGACGTCCTCCAGGAGCTGTTCCATCAACTCGTCGTCATAGTCGGCCAACTGCTCCAGCATGGAGAAGCGCGCCTCCTGCTCGCGCTCGGCAAGCGCTCGCGGCATTTCGATCACCTCGGAGGGCGCATGCTCGCGATAGACATGCGCGCGCTTGAGCGCCAGATCGATGAAGCCCGAGACGATGTCCTTCTCCCAGATGGGCACTTGGCGCAGCACTAGAGGTACGGCTGAAGCCGGCTGCAACATCGGCACGATGTCGCGCACCCGCGTGTCCGCTTTGTCGATCTTGTTCAGGAACAGGAAGTGCGGAATGCCCCGGTCCTCGAGCTGCTTGAGGATGAGCTGAAGCGCCGGAACCTTCTTCTCGTCCGGCTCGCACACCACGACGGCCGCGTCGCAGGCGGTCAGCACGTTGGCCGCGTCCGCCTGAAATTCGATGGACCCTGGACAATCGAGAAAGGTGAAGGAGTCGTCGAGAAAATCGACCGTGGCCACGTTGAGCTCGACGCTCATGCCGTGATGGCGGGCCTCGTCGGAGGCGTCACCCACCGTGTTCTTGGCGGTGACAGTGCCCTGCCGCTTGACGGCGCCGGTCCGCGCCAGAATGGATTCTAAGAGTGTCGTCTTACCGCTGAGATAGGGACCAACCAGTGCGATGCAGCGGGCGCTGCGGGCTGGTTGGCCCTGCGCTTGGCCCATGCTCTCCTCCCTTGGCACGCCGCGCAAGGTGGGCCCTTTGATTTCGGCCCCTTTTTCCCTCTTGCGAGCCTTTAGGAACCCATCGTGTCAAGGGACGCGCCCTCTGGCAAGAGCCGCGATTCGACGCGCATGCGCGTCGGGTCTTCTGATCCTGGCTCCAAGCCAGTATGGTGGCGCCCTCATCGCGACGGGGGTTCCATGCGTTTCGTTTCCGGCTTGCTGCTGTTGGCTCTGATCTCGGTGTCCTCTGCGCTCGTGGGGGGCGGCGCGTTCGCCTTCACGCCACCGACGCCCTCCCCTGACCGATCGCCGGTCCAAGACGCCAAAATCGTCTGCGGCGACTTCGGCGGGGGCTACACCTGCAAGCGGGAATCCGGCGCCATACGGCGCGGCAAGAACATCAAGGTTCCGGGCAGCGGTTCGGACAGTTCAGGCACAAGCTCAGGCGGCGGCTGGTTCGGCGGCGGCGATGACGACGATCCGGACGCCCTGCCGCCCGCTTCCGGCGACACCGGCGCCGGTGCGGCGCCAAGCGCCACCGCCACGAGTTGCCCGGCAAACGCCGAGCTGCTCGGCGGCCATTGCATCCCCTACACCCAAAGTTGCCGTACCGGCATGGACGCAGGTGCGCCGCCGCAAGCCTGTCAGAACGCGGAAGAGAAGCTCGTGTGCAACTTCCGCAGCGATGGGCTGAAGGATTGCTGCTGCCGGACCTACAGCAAGTTTTAGGACAGGCTCGCTAGGTGTCCTCGCCGTGGGGGCCGAGCGGCTGGCCGAAGGAAAACTCGACGATGTAGCCGGTCGGGTCCTTGACGCCGCAGAGATACCCGGTGGGCGGCGCGTAATCGCGCGGCTCCCAATGGAGAAGGCCATCCTGTTTGGCTAACGCGGCGATCCTGTCCACGTCCGCACGCGTCGGCACGCCGAAGCCGTAATGGGTCATGTCGTCCGCATCTTGATCGCGCTTCGACCCGCCGCCGAGCAGCACGAGGACGAAGCTCTGTTCCGCGCCGGGGCTTGCGAGCCACACCACGCGCTTGTCGCCCTCGCCGTGTTCCTTGACGATGGTCATGCCGCAATAGCGCTCGTAGAAGCCGATGGACTTATCGAGATCCGTCACGTGCATCGCGCAATGGGTGAAGGCCGGCGTCATGCGCTTAAGGCCAACTGGCGCGCACCGTATCGAGCACGCGATCGAATTCGCCGAATACCCAATAATGCCCGGCGCCCTCGACGACCTCGAGCCGGCAATTGTGGAGCGCGCCCGCGAGGTGATAAGCGGCATCCGGTGGGACAATGGTGTCCGCGCTGCCTTGCCACATGACCGTGGGAACGTCGATCTCGCCGAGCGGCAAATCCCACGGCCCGCAATAGAGCCGCAAATCCTGAAGCGGCCCGTCGATGGACCTGCGCAAGCCCTCGCGTAGCGTCGCCTGAAGATTGTCCCTGACCTCCGGGCGAAGGAGCGCCTCGTGGTCCGACGCTGTCACGCGCTGCATCAGAAGCTGATAGGCGGCACCGGGCGCCCAGTCGATCATCGTCCGAAGTCCCAGGAAAAAGGCGCCGGCCGCGTGATGGGACGGCGCCATGCGCGAGAAGATGAAATGGTGCAGATGCGACATGCGGATATGCTCGCTGGCGGCAACCGGCCCCACGGGCGCAATCAGCACCATGCGCATGACGCGACTCTTGAGCAGCGCCGCCACAGCGACCGCATGCGGCCCGCCACCCGAGACGCCGAGCAACACGAAGCGGTCGAGCTCGAGCGCATCGGCGAGCGCCAGCACGTCGCCCGCCGTCTCGGCCAGCGTGTCGAAGTGATGCACGTCCGAAAGCCCGTAGCCCGGACGCTCCGGCGCGATGATGCGCAGGCCCCGCGCCCGCGCGCCTTCGTCGGTCAGCGCGAACATATAGCGCGACCCCGGCGTGCCGTGCAGCGCGATGACGGGTAGGCCGTCCGTGCTGCCGTATTCCGCATAGCCGATGTTACGGCCGTCCGCCAGACGATGAACGCGGGAGGAGCGGTCGATCGCGCTTCGTGGGTCGTCTGTTGCGCGTGTGTCCATGAATCCTCGGGGTGGGTCGTTTAGGACCCCGCCTCCAAGGCCGGGCCGGGACTGCTACTCGCAGCCGATCATGATGTCGACGGGATTGATGATCAGCGTCACCGATTTGCCTTCGAACAGACCGAGCGTCTCGAGCGACGCGATGGTGACGCTCACCTCGACCATGGTGTCGCCGGCGATCTGGACATAGACGATGGCGGTCACGGCACCCTTGCGGATCTCCATGATCTTGCCTTCGATCTGGTTCGCCGTGCTGAGCTTCGAGAATTTCATACTCTCGCCCTCTGATTCCTGCGCACCCATTATAGACCGCGCCTAGCTCAAGCTGGCGCAAAAGCGCTGGATGCGGCGGCACGCCTCTTCCAGCGCCTCCGTGCTGGTCGCATAGGAGATACGGAAGAAAGGCGAAAGGCCGAACGCCTCGCCGTGAACCACCGCGACCCCCTCTTCTTGAAGGAGCAGCGTGGCGAAGTCCTCGTCACTGTTGATCGTGTCGCCCTTCGGCGTCTTCTTGCCGATCGTGCCCGCGCAGGAGGGATAAACGTAGAACGCCCCTTCCGGGGTCGGGCAGCTCAAGCCGTTCGCCTGATTGAGCATGGAGACCACGAGGTCGCGCCGCTCCTGGAACGACTTCACCCAGTCCTTCAAGAAGTCCTGCGGCCCGCGCAACGCCTCGAGCGCGGCCCATTGGCTGATGGAGCACGGGTTGGAGGTCGACTGCGACTGGAGCTTGCCGATCGCCTTGATGAGCTCCGCCGGCGCGCCCGCATAGCCGATGCGCCAGCCGGTCATCGAATAGGCCTTGGACACGCCGTTCAGCGTCAACGCCCGCTCTTTCAGCTTGGGTTCGACTTGCACCGGCGTGGAAAACTCGAAGCCGTCATAGACGAGATGCTCGTAGATGTCGTCCGTGAGCACCCAGACGCGCTCGTGGCGAAGCAACACGTCGGTCAGCGCCTTGATCTCGTCGCGCGTATAGGCGGCGCCGGTCGGGTTCGACGGCGAGTTGAAGATGAACCACTTGGTCTTGGGCGTGATGGCCTTTTCGAGCCCTTCCGGCGTCAGCTTGAAGTTCTCGTCGAGCGTGGTCTCGACGATCACAGGCTCTGCGCCCGCCAACAGCACGATATCGGGATAGCTCACCCAATAGGGCGACGGGATGATTACCTCGTCGCCGGGGTCGAGCGTGGCGAGCAGCGCGTTGTAGAGCACGTGCTTGCCGCCCGAGCCCACGGTGATCTCGGCCGGCTTGTAGTCGAGCCCGTTCTCGCGGGCGAATTTCTCAGCGATGGCCTGCTTGAGCTCGGGGATACCGTCCACGGCGGTGTATTTGGTCTCGCCGCGCTTGATGGCCTCGATGGCGGCCTGCTTGATGTTGTCGGGCGTGTCGAAGTCGGGCTCGCCGGCGCCAAGACCAATGACATCGAAACCGGCGGCTTTCATTTCGCGCGCCTTGTTCGTGATGGCCATGGTCGGCGAGGGCTTGACCCGTTCAAGCGTGCGGGAGACCAGTCCCATGGAGAACTCCTGAAAAACGTGAGGACTGCGGGAAAAATCGGGGCAACCCTATGCGGGCGTGCTTTTCCCCGCAAGTGCAATGCACAATATGACCGGCATAAAAAGACGCAGCGCCGGGCAACACCCGACGCTGCGTTGTTCTTAGGCAAAAACCTCCGGATAGTCCGGAAATCTAGGCCGCTTCCTTGTTGAGCTGGCCCTCTGCGAGCTTGGAAAGAAGCCTGTCGGCGTTGTACTCCTGGTCCAGCGTCTCCTGGAGGAGCTTCGCGGCGTTGTTCTTGCCGAGCTGCTTGGCCCAGGCGATCAGCGTGCCGTAGCGGGTGATCTCGTAATGCTCCACCGCTTGGGCGTCGGCGATCATCGCGGCGTCGCGGACGTCCGGATCGTCGGAGTCCTTGATGCCTTCCTCGCCTTCTTTGATGATGCCCTCGATCGCCGGGCAGGTCTCGCCCTTCGCCTTCTGGCCGAAGATCTCGAACACCTGCTCGAGGCGCTCGACCTGGCCCTCGGTCTCCTTCAGATGGTCTTCGAACGCCTTCTGCAGCTTGTCGGAATCGGTCTTCTTGGCCATCTTCGGCAACGCCTTCAGAATCTGCTTCTCAGCGTAGTACACGTCCTTGAGGTGATGCAGGAACAGGTCCTCGAGGTTCTTCATTTTCGACATGGGTGGTCCTCCTGAAATGGATGAGCGGGATTGAAGCCGCCCAGGGGGCCGGGCGGCTATCACCAATAAGTTGTTGTTGACGCAAGCCCATAACGCGTCGATCCGATTGCAGGTTCCGCCGATCCCCTCTCCCCATTCCGGCCACACATATGGCGGGGACACTGGGCCCCGGGCCACATTACGGTTACGCCCGTGCCCCATTGGCGTGCTGCATTGCCGCTCGTGCCGAGCACCGAGGGCAGTCGATGACATTGCGATCTGTTGCTCCAGGCTTTCTCAAGCCCCTGGCGGTCTTGCCCGCTCTTGCCGTGATTGCGGCCGTCATCTCCGTTTTCAGCTTCCTGGCGCGAACCGAGCCTCTTGGCGCGCTCGAAGCCACACGATTCGGCTCGATCGGCCCGAAAACCTTCGATGATGCCATCGACCGGATGACCTCCCGGCATGGTCTTGTTTCGAGCCAGACAGACTTGGCGGCCTGGGATTCCGTGGATTCCCGCCCCGATGGCAAAGTTGTTACCACCCCGAAGCTGCCCCTGAACCTTCCAGACGGCCTGGTCTATGCTAAGGTCTACGGACGCCCAGCCGGAACGCTCAGGGCGACCGCCGCACCGCAACCTCTTCCGAGAGGCGCCGGGACGCTGGTTGCAGCAACTGAACCGATTCCGGCACCACCGCCGCAAGCCGACACCGCACTCGGGACCTCCGATCCGGCGCCGGCAAGCACCGCGGCAGGGGGCGTGGCGCAGGAGACAGCGAAAGTCTCAGGCGTCGAGCCATCGGCCTGGAACGGTAAGACAGGACAAATCGCAATGTTCGTCTTTTTGCTCATCTTCCTAAGCTCAGTGACGCTGCTCATGCGGCGCCACTACCGCCGCGACAATGCCTCCCCGCGGCGGATCGGGAGGAGGATCTGATGCCGTTACGGGGGTCGGTGCAGCTCCTCCTCCTATCTCTTCGCCGGCGCGGGACGCGCAAGGCGTGGTTAGGAGCCATTGGCGCCGTTGGTCTTGTGGTTGGCGGCGTTCAGCTGGCGAACGTGCTGCCCTCGCTCGGCGAGGACGGGCTCGCGCAAGCGCTGCGCCAGAGCGTCTGGAATCAAGTGCTCGCCGACCAATCGACCCCGGCCCGTTGGCCGTGGGAGGATCTCTCGGTGACCATGTCGCTCGCGCCATCGGGCAGTGTGCCCCGGCTCGGCCTGAGCGCTGCGATACGCCGCGAGACAGCCGGCGTCGCTGAATCCGTCTTGCCTGCGCAGGACCGTGCCGCACGTGCCGAGACCCACAAGGCGAAGAGCGATCAGGTGCAGGGCGACGTGGCCCTGAGCGACGTGACCATCGGCGACAGCATTACCTTCACGGCCGCGGACGGTGCGATCTGCGTCTACCAGGTCACCGGACGCCGGGTGATCGATCCCCATCTCGCCGCGAGCGAGGCGGAACGCTTCGGCGGCGAAGCGGCGCAATTCCAGTGCGGGCCGCTGGAGAAGTTGATCATGCAGGCAACCCAAGGCGAGCCCGACGCCGCGCCCAAGCCTGCGGAAGAACAGCGGAAGCTTTAATCTCGTAGATTGCTAGCGCTGCGGCGGCGGTGGCGGCGTGTCCGCCTGAGCCGGTGCGGCCTGCTGTTGCGCGCCTTGCGCCGGCGCCCCGGGAACAACCGATTCCCCACCGGCGGATGGCTCACCGCCTTCAGGCGCAGCCGGGGCGACAGCCTGCGGCGGCACGATGACGGGACGCGCGGTCGGAGCGCGATCGCCCTCCACTTTCGCCTTGAGTCTCTGAAGCCCTTTCACGTACTCGGCGCCGACAAGGCCGTCGAGCATCAACCCCTTCCAGCGCTTGATCGGGCTCGACCCCGTTTCATAGCGGAAGATCCAAGTGACCTTGCTGCCGGACCCGTCAGGGGTGAGCTGATAGGAGCTCGCGCCGTTGAGACCGTTGATATCCGCGGCGAGATCCACGCTGCGGGACTGCTCCGTCTCGACGATCTGCAAGCTGCCATTGCCGACGGATGGCACTTCGCTCTCCCACTCGACCTTGGCCCCCTTGCCTTCGGGCGGGCCGGAATAGGTCATCTTCATACTGGGATCGCGGGCCGCCCACGGTGACCACTCCGGAAACCGGCGTAGATTGTTGAGATAGGGATAAATCGCGTATTCGGGGGCGTTGATCCCCACGGACCGCGCCACCGTCACATGCGCCGGCAGCCCCAGCGCGACCGCCGCGAGAATGAGGACAAGCACACCAAGCCCAAGGACCAGCCGCATCATTGGCGCCATCGCAAAGTCTCCTTCATCCTCGGCTGTGGGCCCCCGCGAACGGCCGTTTTGTGACGCTTCCGCCCCTGTCATGCGTTCGCTTTTTCACAGAAAACGATTACAGTCCGCTCGTCAACAAGAGGGAGGGCTGAAGATGAGTCTGTCACCACCGACAACCGTCGTCTTCGTAGTTTCGATTATCCTGGCCGTTTTGGCGATCATCGGCGCCTTCGTGCCGATCCCGTTCATTACCGAGCACGGGTTCTGGGTCGCCGTCGTGGCCTACGTGATCCTGGCGTGCGGCAATATTTTCAGAGGGTTCTGATTGGCGGCGGCCGCGGGACGGTATCCGCCGTCCCGTAGCCGGACCGTTCTCCGGCCCCGCGTTTACCCTTGGCCGTGGAAAACGAGCGCCGCCCCAAGCGCGATCAACAGAAATCCCCCGCCCTGCATCCAACTTAGCGGCTCATTGAAATAGAGCGCCGTGAACCCTGCGAACACCACCAGGGTGATGACCTCCTGCATGGTCTTCAACTCGGCCGGCGAATAGACGTCGCTGCCCAGCCGATTGGCCGGCACCGCGAAGCAGTACTCCACGAAGGCGATGGCCCAACTGATCAAGACGACCGTGACCAGCGGCACGGACTTGTACTTCAGGTGCCCGTACCAAGCGAAGGTCATGAACACGTTTGAGCAGACCAGCAGGACGATCGGCACCAGATAAGGCACCACTCCCGGCTTAAGCAGGCTGGAGAAGAATGTCATGGGAGACCCGTCGTAGGGGTGATTTTAGGGATCGAATACGGGACCACATAGAAGAAGGGCCGGCAATGGAGCCGGCCCTTCTTGTCGTTGATGGGTCGTCCTAGTCTTCGTCTCGAGCCCACGATGGCCGGTAAGGCATCGGGGTCGGGCTTGGAGTAGGACTGGGCGAACCCGGCATCGGCGGACGCGGCGTACCGAACGCGGGCGAACCTCCCGGGCTTGCCGGCCGCGGTGGCAGGCTCCCCATGCCGGGCGACGGCGACGATGGCGCCATCGGCCGCGGCGCAGGCTGCGGCCTCGGCGGAGTCGGGCTGACCGGTGCCGCGGCTGCCGGCCGCGGCGCAGGCGCCGCAGCTTTCGACTTTACCGCGGCTTTCGGCTTGGCAGCCGCTTTGCGCTTGGCCGCCGGCTTCTTCGCCGCAGACTTCTTGGCAGAAGACTTAGCGGCCGATTTTCGGGCCGGCGCTTTTCGCGCAGATTTCTTGGCCTTCCGCGCAGACTTCCGGGCCGTCTTACGGGCCGTTCTCGCGGTTTTCCGAGCAGCGGTCTTCCGGCGGGCCCCGGCCTTGCGCACAGTCTTGCGTGCCGTTCTCGCCGTCTTCCGGGCCGCGGTCTTCCGGCGAGCGGTGCTCTTGCGCGCCGTCTTGCGGGCCGTCTTGCGGGCCGTCTTCGCTGTCTTCCGAGCGGTCTTCCGAGCTGTCTTCCGGCGCGCTGTGGTCTTGCGTGCCGTCTTCCGAGCTGCGGTCTTCCGGCGAGCCCCGGCCTTGCGCGCCGTCTTGCGCGCCGTCTTCGCCGTCTTGCGAGCGGCGGTCTTCCGGCGGGCCCCGGCCTTACGCACAGTCTTGCGTGCCGTTCTCGCCGTCTTCCGGGCGGCGGTCTTCCGGCGAGCCCCGGCCTTACGCACAGTCTTGCGTGCCGTTCTCGCCGTCTTCCTCGCCGTGCTCTTGCGTGCAGTTGACTTCTTACTCGTCGTGCGTTTCTTCCCAGTCGTTCTCGTAGCCATCGCTTTGCTCCGATGCTGTTTTGATGTCGCTCATCTACCCGTTCCTAAGACGCGTACATCGAATCACGCTTTACTTGTGGTCCAGGCTTGCCGTCCCACATGGCAAGTCAATTATTTTTTTTGAGTATAAGCTGATCGCAGCAGAAAATGGCAATTTAGCGAGCGCTCTTTGCGGAACTTCAACAACCAAATCTTTCCAAGCGCGCCATGATGCACCGCAAACTGTACATCCCGCGTGCGAAACGATTCGTTTTGTTAAGCACATGTTGCGCTCGTTTGCGCTGCGCAGCGCACCGAGATGCGTTCAACCGCACGACCATTGGCGGCCTCGCGCGCGCATGACACGCGATGCTTTGCGCGCGTCGTTTCACTGAAAAGTTGGAAGTGATCTCGGCGCGCTAATGCGCTTCACTGACCGCCGTGAGGATGTCTTCGGTTTTCATCCGGTTCCGGAAATCCGGATCGATAAAGCGTGCCTTGATAAGGCCGTCGCGTCCGACGACGAGCGTCGCCGGAAGGGGCAGAAGCCAGCCGTCATTGCCCTGGAACTGGGTGAGATCGATACCGAGTATCTCATACAGGCGGCGAATGGTGTCGCCGGCGCGGAACACGAGGCCGAGAGCGGAGGCGTAGACGAGGTTGCGATCGGTCAGAACCGAGAACGGCAGCCCGTATTTTTGTTGCAAAGCCTGCGCTTGCGGCCTGAGTTCCGGCACGATGGACACCACGTCGCCACCGATCGAGGCGATGAAGGGGTACGCCCGCGCCAAGGCCTGGAGCTCCAGCCCGCAATAGCCGCACCAAGGGCCGCGATTGAAGCTGATGACGAGCGGCCCCAGTTCCATGAAGGAGCCGAGGCGGACCAGGTGACCTTCGCTGTCGGTGAGGTGGACGTCAGGGAGCGTCTCGCCAACGCCAGGCACGCGCCCGCCGACGCCATTCTCCCGCAGGCGTGCGGCCAAATCGTCGTAACTAGACTCGAGCGTCGGGAAGAGCTTCCGCGACTCCCCCATATAATGGTCGAGCCTCTCATCGAGCGGCGCCTTGAGAGTATCGGCCCGACGAAAAGCCTCGGCGACGGACGTCTCGACTGATCCGACCTCGCTCATTGTGCCTTGTGGTACTTCCATGGAGGACGCAAGCGGAGACAGATAACCTGGGCTCTGGCCGCAATCATGGCATTTCGGCGAAAGGCCCGCTTTGGGCCCGATTTTGGGCCCAATATCCTTGCCATCGAGTAAACGCTCCCCGCGCGCCGCTTCTGCGATTCGAGGCGACCTATGGCGCTGAGGCTTGGTCGGACATCTGCTGAAGGGCCTCGTCGAACGGATAGACCGAGATGTGCGGATCGCCCGTGAACGGGAAATCGAATGCCAGCCCGAGCAACAGCGACATCGCCACGAGAGCCGCCAACGAAGCGGTCATGAGAACCTGGGCCACGACGTTGGACGCCGCGAAGAACGCCGGGTAGCCGAGCGTGATCAAGCCTCCAACGATCAACACGAACCACAGGATCGGCGGGACCGAGCCGTCGGAGCTGTCGAGACGTTCGTTGCGGTTGTCGGTCATCACCGTCAGCAGGTCGAGGGAATGTTGGAACAGGGTGTTCTGCCTGCCGTCCTCCGGCTGTACCGCAAGAACCGCCGCCGTCAGCAATCTCAAATCTTTGGCCACCTGCTCGCTCGGCTTGCCCAAAGACATGGCCGGCCACCCATACTCGCGGACGTCCTTGATATAGGTGACGAGGTGCTTGCGGATTTCACTGCCGCCCTGGGGCAGCGCATACGAGAACCGGTGCAGGTCGACCGCGGCCTTGGCCTCGTCGCGCACCGCCCCCTGCGTGTCCCGATAATCTTCCCAAACAGCGATGACCACAAAAGCCAGTGTCACAGCGTAGAACACGCCGACCACGGCGAACTTGAACCCGGCGACCTCGTTGTTCAGGCTGAGGCGGCTGACCCCGTAGACGTAGCGGGTCAGCAGCATGAGCCCGACCGAGTAGATTTCCGCCACGAACGTGATCAGAAGGCCAGCCACCCACAAGGGCACGTCGTGGGTGAGCACCAGTAGTGGAAAGTCGGTCATTCCGCGGTCATTGCGCTCTCCTCCCAGGGGGCGCGTCCGGATAGGATCGCAGCGTCAAGTCCGCTACTTTCCGATCAAGCAAAGGTCGATTCGCGACAAGGAAACCCATGGCCAAGAAAGGCGCAAGCGCAAACGAACCTCAACCCCAGGAAGGCTTGACCCGTGAGGAAACCAAGTCGGTCAAGGAACGCCGCCGCCTGCGGGCCGCCGTGGTCTACGAGATCATTCGCCTCGAAGGCGAGGCGGAGCTTGCGCGCAAGTTTTCCGCACTGTGGTGGTCGGCGCTTGCCGCCGGCATCTCCATCGGGTTCTCGGTACTCTCTCAAGCCATGCTGGAGGCCACGCTCGAGGGCGTACCAGGCGCCCGCATGATCGCCGATTTCGGCTACTGCGTCGGCTTTCTCATCGTGATCCTTGCCCACCAGCAGCTCTTTACCGAGAACACGCTGACCGCCGTCCTCCCGGTGATGGTCAAGAAGGACTGGAACGCGATCCTGGACGTTCTTCGGCTATGGGCGATCGTTCTGGCGGGCAATCTGGTCGGGTGCTTCCTGTTCGCCGCGTTTCTCGCCTATTCCGGCGCGCTCAGCCCCGAGATAGCGGCCGCTGTCGGCGATATCAGCCGCCACATGATGGCCAATACGCCGCTCGAAATGTTCGTCAAGGGCATCGCCGCCGGCTGGCTCATCGCCGCCCTGGTCTGGATGCTTCCCTCCTCCGAAGGCACCGAGATCTTCGTCATCACCCTCATCACCTACATCATCGCCCTCGGAGACTTCACCCACATCGTCGCCGGCTCGGTGGAAGCCATATATATGTGGCTCATCGGCGAGGAGAGTTTTTGGCGTGTGGCCGGTGGCTTCTTCATCCCGACCCTTCTCGGCAACGTCGCGGGCGGCACGGTGCTCTTCGCCGTGGTGAGCTACGCCCAGGTCCGCGACGAGCTGGAAGGCTGACGAGGCCATGACACCCTAGCGGCAGCGCCTCTAGCCAAGACCCCTGCCCGCCGCCATATTCCAGACTATGTCCCGACAAGTACCCAAGACCTTTGGCTCCCGCGCCGAGCCGCGCGCCGTGACCGGCGAGACGGGTGGCCTGCCGCTCGGCGCCGACCGTCGCGAGCCCGGCTTCGGCGAGGCGCCGCAGCCGCTGATCCAGGGACATCCGCTGGTGACGGGCGCCGTGCCGGACTTCATCCCGCACCGTCCGCCCCGGCCCGAGAAGTCCGAAGGCGGCATCGTTCTCGACCTTAAGACCGAGCTCGCCCCCAAGGGCGACCAGCCAAGCGCCATTGCCGAACTCGTATCCCAGGCGAATGCGCAAGAGCGCGATCAGGTGCTGCTTGGCGTCACCGGCTCGGGCAAGACCTTCACCATGGCCAAGGTCATCGAGCTGACCCAGCGCCCGGCCCTGATCCTCGCGCCCAACAAGACGCTTGCCGCCCAGCTCTACGGCGAGTTCAAGAGCTTCTTCCCGGACAACGCGGTCGAGTATTTCGTCTCCTACTACGATTACTACCAGCCGGAAGCCTACATCCCGCGCACCGACACCTATATCGAGAAGGATTCGTCGATCAACGAGCAGATCGACCGCATGCGCCATGCCGCCACCCGCGCGCTGATCGAGCGCGACGACGTAATCATCGTGGCCAGCGTCTCATGCATCTACGGTATCGGCTCGGTCGAGACCTATACGGCCATGACCTTCAGCCTGAAGCGCGGCGACAAGGTGGAGCAGCGGCAATTGATGGCCGACCTGGTGGCGCTGCAATACCGCCGCAACGACGTGAACTTCGTCCGCGGCTCGTTCCGCGTGCGCGGCGACACGATCGAGCTGTGGCCGGCCCATTTGGACGATCGCGCCTGGCGCATCTCCCTATTCGGCGACGAGGTGGAAACGCTGGTCGAATTCGATCCCTTGACCGGCGCCAAGACCGATGAGTTCAGCTCGGTCAAGATCTACGCCAACTCCCATTACGTGACGCCGAAGCCGACGCTGAAGCAGGCGATCCGCGGCATCAAGGAAGAGCTCAAGCAGCGCCTGACCGAGCTCAACGGCGCCGGGCGCCTGCTGGAAGCGCAGCGGCTGGAGCAGCGCACCTTGTTCGACCTGGAGATGATCGAGGCGACGGGGTCTTGCGCCGGCATCGAGAACTATTCGCGCTACCTCACGGGACGGAAACCCGGCGAGCCGCCGCCGACCTTGTTCGAATATTTGCCCGACAACGCGCTGGTGTTCGTGGACGAGAGCCATGTGACCGTGCCGCAGATCGGCGGCATGTTCCGCGGCGACTACCGGCGAAAGTCGACGCTGGCCGAATACGGTTTCCGCCTGCCGTCGTGCATGGACAACCGGCCTTTGCGCTTCGAGGAGTGGGACGCCATGCGGCCGCAGACCGTCTATGTCTCGGCGACGCCAGGCGGCTGGGAGCTGGAACAGACCGGCGGCGTGTTCGCCGAGCAGGTCATTCGCCCCACGGGACTGGTCGATCCGCCAGTGGAGGTGCGTCCGGCCACGACCCAGGTCGACGACCTCATCGACGAGACGCGCAAAGTGGTCGCCGCCGGCTACCGCGTGCTGGTCACCACGCTGACCAAACGCATGGCCGAGGATCTTACCGAGTACATGCACGAGCAAGGCATCCGCGTGCGCTACATGCATTCCGACGTGGAGACTCTGGAGCGCATCGAGATCATCCGCGATCTGAGACTGGGCGCCTTCGACGTGCTGATCGGCATCAACCTGTTGCGCGAGGGCCTCGACATTCCCGAATGCGCCCTGGTCGCCATCCTCGACGCCGACAAGGAAGGCTTCTTGCGCTCCGAGACCTCGCTGGTGCAGACCATCGGCCGCGCCGCGCGCAACGTGGACGGCAAAGTCATTCTCTATGCCGACGGCATCACCGGCTCCATGGAGCGCGCCATGGCCGAGACCACGCGCCGGCGCGAGAAGCAGACGGAGTGGAACACGGCGCACGGCATCACGCCCGAAAGCATCAAGAAGAATATCGGCGACATCCTCTCGAGCGTGTACGAGCGCGACCACGTACTGGTCGACGCCGGCACTGGCTTCGCCGAGGGCGAACAGACGCCGGTCGGCCACAATATAGAGAGCGTGATCGCGGACATGGAGAAGCGCATGCGCGCCTCCGCCGCCGATCTCGAATTCGAGGAGGCGGCACGCTTGCGCGACGAGGTCAAGCGCCTGCGCCAGATGGAACTAGCCATCGCCAACGATCCCCTTGCCCGGCAAGGCGAGCTGGAACGTTCGGCGGCCGCGGTCGACCTGACCCGGCCCCACAAGCCGACCCTCGACGAGATGGGCCCACACAATCGGGAAATGCCCCTCAAGCGGTCCGGCCCACGGTCGAACGCCGGCAAGCCCGGCACCCGCGCCTTTAAGGGTAAAAGCCGCTAACTTGGTGCCCGCACTTTGCTGTTGGGACTCAGTTGAGTAGGATGACCTCAATCATCAATTGAGGATGGCCCTGGATGGCAATCAACTACGTGAAGCCAGAACACCTTTCGCTCAAGCTTCATCCAGAGTTGAACGAAAAATGGGTCCAGGAGCGCATTGCCGCGGATCCTTCAATTTTAGGCATCGGCGACCTTGTTCTACGGGACAAGGAACGAATTCAACCTCGGGCCGGCCGTCTCGACCTTCTGTTGCAGGACGTTGAAACAAAACATCGCTACGAAGTGCGGCTACAGCTCGGCCCTACCGACGAAGCGCACATCATTCGCACCATTGAGTATTGGGACATCGAACGAAAGCGCTATCCTCAATACGAGCACTCTGCCGTTCTTATAGCGGAGGAAATCACGAGCCGTTTCTTGAACGTGGTTTCACTATTTAATGGCACAGTACCTTTGATCGCAATCCAGATGCATGCGTTAAAAATTGGAGATCAGATAGCATTGGTCTTCACGACCGTGCTCAATGAGTTCTCCCGCGGACCCGTAGACGAAGACGAGGACGCGGAAGCCACCCCGGCAGACCGTGATTACTGGGAGCAGAAAGGAACTAAGGCTACAGTCCAACTCGCTGACAAAATTCTTGGAATTGCCCGCGAGTTCGACCCGTCGCTAGAACCTAAATACAACAAATTCTACATTGGCGCTTCTAGGGATGGACAACCCTTCAACTTCATCATGTTCCGCCCACGCAAAAGCCGAGTGAACCTCGAAATCCAGCTTCCCCAATCGGACGAAATCGACGACTTGCTACATACAGCGGGCATTGAAACTCTTGAGTATAGCAACCGTTGGGGAAGGTATCGTCTCTCTCTCAGTCGGGACGACATCGAAAAAAATCACGAGCTCATAAAGAAGCTCATTGGTTTGGCCTATGAGAACCGCTCGTCATAGAAATGAGTAAGTACGATCCGCTGCGCGACTATCTACACGCGAAACGTGAGGCGAGGTGGTACGCTTCCTTTGCGGAAATTGAAGCAGTGCTCAGCTTTCGGCTCCCAAATAGCGCATACAAATATCCCACTTGGTGGGCCAACGAGACAGAACAAGGCTCCCATGTCCAGGCGCGCGCATGGCTTGATGCGGGATGGAGGACTGAAGACCTCGATCAGGCACGTGCAACCATAGTATTTGTCCGAGCTTAGTTAAGCTGGGTCTTGATTTCTTGCCGACTTCCCGGCCTGCACAAGCCCGGCACCCGCGCCTTTAAGGGTAAAAGCCGCTAAAGCAACCTTTCAAGGCTACGGTCCGTCAACCTTGCCGTGTTACGGCTCGGAAGAACGAAACGGACAAAGCCTCGAAGAATGCCGGACAGCGCGAAGGCGACCCTCATCGACATCTACGACGCTTGGCGAGCCCATGACCTCGACTGGCTCGGCTCGTATCTGCCGGCGGATTTCTCTCACTCAATGAACATCCCCGCCGAGCAGCTCGATCTGAGCGGATCGCGCGACGGCAAGCTTGCCGCCCTCAACCGGCTGAAAGAAATCTTCGACAGTTTCGACACCCAGCACCTCGAGCCCGGCGCGTTGAGGCTATGCGGTGACAAGGCGGTCGCCGAGGTGACCACGCGCTGCCGCCACCGATCGAGCGGCACGTGGCTCTGCACCACGAAGAAGCATGTCTGGCGCATCGAGGACGGCTGGCCCGTTGAGCTATCCGAATTCTACGACCTCGATCAGTTCGACGCCTTCATGAAGAAGGCGCGGCGCTAAGGCGCCGGCCGCGCCGCGTAACTCAAGTCGCGCTTCACCATAATTCGAACTCGCGCGACGCGAACGCGCCGAAACGCGGTATCACACGCGCACGCCAAAAATATACAGCACACGTCCTAACATCATATGACGCGGCAACGCTTCGAAGGGAGGCATGATGACCAGGCCGGAGACCATCGTCTGCGAGATCTACGATGCGTGGCGCGCTCAAGACATGGAATGGTTCGCGAGCTACCTGCCTGAAGATTTTTGCCACGTCATTCACATCCCGACGGACATTCATCCCCTTGGCGGTACCAGCCGTGGCAAGGCGGCCTCGATCGCCCGGCTCGGCGTGATCGCCGACGACTTCGCAATTCTCCAGTTCGACACCAGCGGCTTGATCTTTCAGGAGGCTCGCGCCGGCGTCGAAATTCCCGTGCGCTACCGCCATCGCGAGACGGATATCGATCTCGAAACGACGATCGCAAATTTCTGGACGTTCGAGGACGGCTGGCCTGTCCGGCTTTCCGAGTATCACAACCTCGTCCGCATTCAGGAATTCAAGCAGAGCGTCGCGGCGCTCGGCGCGGAACTGTGACCGGCCAGAATCCGGACGCGGCTGGCAGCGTTAGGGCCCACACAATCCACGCCTTGATCCAGCGCAAAGCGGCGCCAGACATCACCTCTAGCCTTGATGGAGGGCGAACGGCGGTCTGGTGTTCGCGTCACCCGCCTTCGCCCCGGCGGCCTGGCCCGATCGGCGAACGCGCGGGATCCCTGGCCGCCATGCGGAGTTTTCCGCGCCCTACCCCTTCAGCCAGTGGGTAGCCTATCGAACGAGAAGCCCGGCCTCTTCGCCGGGTTTCTTGCTATGCGCGATTTCCCCTGGCCTGCCGTTCTAAATTGGCGCGCGCATTAACTCTTTCTCAAGCGGATCGGAGTGAGATGGGCGGCGTACCAAGTTGAGTACTCAGTAGCGTAGAGGGAATCAGTCATGCGCACCATCATTGCTCTTGCGGTCATCACCGCGACCATCGCCCTTGGCGGTTGCTTCCACCACGGTCAGCAGACCTACGTCACCGAGCTGCCGCCGGCACCGGTGCCTTACAAGTAAGCTTTCATGCACGCCGGTTTCGGCCTTTCGAAGTCCTGACACCAGTCCGGGTTTCGCCGCATCCGGAATGAAGCGAGAGTATCTGCGTAGAAGAGCCCGGCCGTTGCGCCGGGCTTTTTCGCGGCCATGCGCCAAGCGCGGTCTCCCCTTCAAGTGCTTGTGAGTAGATATGAACCGCAAGTGATGGCGGCCTCGGCTAGCCTGCGGCGATGATGCCGGTGAGCGCGGGAGGGAGCCGAATTGTCCACGTTGATAACCTGGCTGGAGGCCGGACGGCGGCTCGCCGAGCGCGTCCCCTATAGCGTTGTCGCCCTGGTGGCGCGGCTCGCCGTGGCGAACATGTTCTGGCGTTCGGCCCAGACCAAGGTCGACGGCCTGCATATCAAGGACACGACCTTCTTCCTCTTCCGCGAAGAGTATAAGGTGCCCGTCCTACCGCCGGACGTCGCCGCCTATCTTGCGACTTATCAGGAGCTCGCCTTCTCGGTCTTGCTCGTAATCGGGCTGGCTTCGCGGCTCTCCGCACTGGGTCTCATGCTCATGGTCGCGGTCATCCAGATCTTCGTTTATCCGGAAGGCTGGCCGGATCACCTTCTGTGGTTCGCGCTGCTGCTGCTGATCTTCGCGCGTGGCCCCGGCGCGATCTCCCTCGACCACTTGATTTGGTCGCGCGCCCGAAGCACACCCGCGCCCGCTCGTTAGAGAGCGGACACGGCTCGCTTGAAGTGGTCGGCGCTCGCCGGTTTGTTTGCTTAACCGCCGCGCTGCAGCTGCCGCAGCAAGGCATGGCTCGGATAGGAATCCGCGGGCAGACCCAACTTGACTTGCATGTCGCGGATGGCGGCGCGAGTGCCGGCGCCGATCACGCCGTCGATCTTGCCCACGTCATAGCCGCGCTGCGCGAGGAGCTGCTGCAACTGCTTCGTCTCCGCTGCTGTGAACGGCTCGGGGTTTCCCCGCCGCAAAGACGGAGCGCCAGCAAGCCGCGTGGCGTAGTAGCCGGCGGTCGTCGAGTAGACGAGCGAGTTGTTCCAATCGAGATAGACGTTGATGAAATTCGGATAAGCGAGAAACGCCGGTCCGTCGCGTCCCATCGGCAAGAGAAGCGCCGAAGGCGTGTTGTCGGCGGGCACCGGCTTGCCGTTGCGATAGGTCACGCCATAGCGGGACCAGAAAAGCCGCGGCCGCTGAATGGTGACGTCCGCCTGTTCCCAAGGCAGATTGTCGGGCACGATGACTTCCTCGAGCCAAGGCTGACCCGGCTGCCACCCTTTGGATGCGATGTAGTTCGCGGCCGACGCAAGGGAATCCGGTGCGCTGCGCACGAGATCGCGGCGCCCATCGCCGTCATAGTCAACCGCGTAATCGTAGTACGTCTTTGGCTGAAACTGGAACTGACCGACCTCGCCGTGCGCAGGACCCTTCATCTGCGCTGGGTTGAGATCGCCCCGATCGATGACCTTGAGCGCGTACATCAATTGCTCGCGGAACTCCTCGGGCCGGCGGCAATCATACGCCAACGTGGCAAGCGACTGGATGCTCGGCAGATTTCCCATCACCTTGCCGAAGTCGGTCTCCAATCCCCAATAGGCCACGAGCACCGGACCCGGCACCCCGTATTGCTGCTCGATCTTGTTGAAGGTCGAGGCGTATTTTTGGAGCAGCGACTTGCCGACACTCAGGCGGTTGTTGGAGACCATGCGGTCCTGAAACGTCAGATAGTCCTGGGCGAACACGCCCTGGCGGCGGTCATGGGCAATGGCCGTCGGATAATAGCTGACGCCGTTGAGCGCCGCGGCCACGGTCTGGGGAGAGACGCCTTCGGCGATGGCCTGTTGCTTGAAACCTTGCAGCCATTTGTTGAAGCCGGCGGGGCCGGGGCATTGCTGCGCAAGGACGCTCGAAGCCGAGCCGAACAGCACCGCCGCACAGAGGCCAGCGCGCGCTGTCATCGAAATGACGCGAGTCATGGGGTGTCTAGCCATGCGCGCACTGAACCCAGTCGAAGGGCGTCCGTCAAGCTAAGAGGTATGACAAGCGAAGCTCGCGCCGCCACTACGACACCAATCGGCACGGCGGGCGACACTTCCAACACGGAAAGGAAAAAGCCTCCGCAAAAACGCGGCGGCTTGGCGCGATGCGGTGCCGGCCGCTCTAGTCGGTATGCGGCGGCAGTTCGCCAATCCGAAGCTTCTCCATCAGCGCGTTGATGCGCCGCGAAGCCTCGCGTTTGCTCAAGCCCTGCTGGAAAGCCCCCGGCTCACGCACTTCCTCGGCCAATGTCTTGAGATACGAGGCCTGCGCCCCCGTCATTGGCTCCGCGCCGTTGGACTCGCTCGACGCGAGGTACTGGCTTTCCTGATACTCAGGGGCCCTCTTCTTCTGTTCCATATCGTAGTATTCCTGAACCGTCCTCGGTGTTTCCCTTTGGGGGTCTTTCTTGTTCACACGAGTGTTACAGTAAGAATCGAAAAGGGCAAGGATTTGGCGTCCTGTGACAAAGGTTTGCGCGCAATTAGGTGCTGCCTAGAAAACATCCGGCCCGGGGCTCCTCGGCGTGCGGCGTGGTGAAGCGGCCTTCGGATCGCCCGATTAACATTTTGTAAACCTTGACAAAATCTGGGCTTAATGCCCCGAAATGGCCCTTCGAAGACCGCTGGCCAGCCGAGTTTCTGCCCCTTTGTTCCGTAGATTACTGCACTGCACCATTGTGTGCCGCCGGCTCGATTCTTCGCCGGCTTCTGCAAAAACCTCCCAAACAAGCTAAGGAGCAAAAACGCATGGTCAAAGTGCGGGCTAAACTTATGACGGTGGGACTTCTGGGTGCCGCTTTGATGTTGCCCTTGAGTGCCGCCCAGGCGGGCCAGGTCGGACACGCCTCGTGGTACGCGCTCACCTCAAAGACGGCGAGTGGGGAACGGATGAACCCCAGCGCCCTGACCGCGGCGCACCGCTCGCTGCCCTTCGGCACCAAGGTGCTCGTGGAAAATCTGAGAAACGGCCGTTCCGTGGTCGTGCGAATCAATGACCGCGGACCCTTTGTAGGCGGGCGAATCATCGACGTCTCGAAGGGCGCCGCCGCACAGCTCGGCATGATCAACTCCGGTACCGCCAAGGTGCGCGTCACGCCGACAAGCGGGGGCGCGCTCAAGGCGCTCGGCCGGTCGAACAAGAACTAGCCACCGAGACAACAATATCGGAGACCAGGAGCCGGGGATCGACGCGAGGGCTTCCTCTCTCAAATACCTGAAAGATATAAGGTTTCAGGCCTCCTGCGGGGCCCTGCTCGAGACGGCTACGACGCCGGGCATTCAGCCCGGCGTCTTTTTTGGCGCGCGCGGCGCCCGGAACGTGCTAGTTCTCAAGCCCGTTGCGCAAAGCGTGCCGCCCGAGCGCCCTCCAGAACATTTCGAACCGTTGCACGGATGCAATAGGCAGTCCGAGCAAAAGGCTGCATAGTCGCAAGGATTGGTGCTTGGGGAGCAGCCTTCCCACGGCAAGCGCGGTGGCGCATTCCTAGCCAATACGCCTAAGAGTCGCCGGGGGACCACATCCCCCACCCAGATCGGAGACGCTCCCAATGCTCACGCTCCCCACGCTGTCCAAGGCGCTTCCTCTGGCGGCCCTCCTGGTCGCCGCCTCCGTTGGGCTGGCGCTGGAAAGCGCCGTGGCCCAGCAACAGGAGCGCAGCCAGGGAAGCGGCGAGGGACTCTTCAAGAAGCCCCATCGCGGCCCGGCTATCGGCGGCACGTCATGGACTCTCAGCGACGTTTGGGGCGAGCCCAAAATGCCCGAGCAATCCATGGATAACCCCGGATACGATTACCCGCCTGGCGGTTATGACCTCAACGGTCCGCCGAGCCGGTCGCCCTACCCCAACTAGGCACAAAGACCCCGGTTGCACCGGCACGCGCGCAAGTCGATCGGGTCTTGCACAGAGCAGCCTGACGCCCCTAGAGTGAGGCGTTTTGCGGGCAGACTGCGAACCAGGGTGGAGACTGGCCGCGTACGCTCCTTGGGAAGCGACGTGGTTTCTTTCCCCGTTTCCTAGACTTGCCTGATTTTCCGTGCGTGTCGCGCGGACCATTCGGAGGGGGAAAGGAGCTTCCCATGCGTCAGACCGGTACGGTCAAATTCTTCAATCACTCGCGGGGTTTCGGCTTTATCACGCCGGACGATGGCGGCAAGGATGTGTTTCTGCACATCTCCGCACTACAGAAATCGGGTTTGCCTGCACCGGACGAAGGGGCGCGCGTCTCGTTCGAGACTGAGCCGGACCGTCGGGGCAAGGGCCCTCAAGCCATCAACGTGCAACTCGGCGAATAAGCTCTCCGCACAATCGAATATTTCCCACCCGCTGCGATAGCGGTGTCGTTCGACGCTGTTATCGTCAGCGGGACTTTTTTGGGAGGCGCGGCAGTGTTCAACCGTGCGAGACACAAGGCTAAGCTATGACGATGCCCGACAAGCGCGCATCCGACCTCGTACTTCAAAGCGTGCTAGACCGTCTCGCCGAAGGACGGACCGCCGCCCTTGAGCGATTGTTTCAGTTCCTCGCCATTCCCAGCATCTCCACGGATCCCGCCTACCACGAGTCCTGCGTTCAGGCTGCGGACTGGTGTGCGGACGCACTGCGCGACATCGGCTTCGACGCGCGCGTCGAACCCACCGAAGGCAAGCCGATGGTCCTCGCCAAATGGCGCGACCCGGCCGACACCAATCGCCCGCACGTTCTCTTCTATGGCCACTATGACGTGCAACCGCCGGATCCGTTGGAGCTGTGGACGGCCTCACCCTTCGAGGCGCAGCTCGTCGACGATGCCCAGCACGGGCAAGTCATTGTGGCGCGCGGCGCCTCCGACGACAAAGGTCAGGTGATGACTTTCTTCCAGGCATGCCGCGCCTGGATGGAAGTTTACGGCGCGCTGCCCGTGGACGTCACCGTGCTGCTCGAGGGCGAGGAAGAGTCGGGTAGCCCGAGCCTCGCGCCGTTCCTGGGGACCCATGGCGATGCTTTGAAAGCCGACATCGCGCTCGTCTGCGACACCGGCCAATGGGATGCCCAAACGCCGGCCATCACCGCCTTCCTGCGCGGTCTTGCCTTCTCGGAGGTCACGCTCACCGGACCTTCGCGCGATCTGCACTCCGGCATTTACGGCGGCCCGGCACAAAACCCTATCCGCGTTCTCTGCCAGCTGATCGCCGACCTTCACGACGAGACGGGACGCGTCGCCATTCCCGGTTTCTATGACGCCGTGCGAGAGCCGTCGTCTGAGCAACGCGAGGCCTGGCGCGCGCTCGGGTTCGAGACGGACAAATTTCTCGGCGAGATCGGCCTGTGCGTGCCTGCGGGCGAAACGGACCGAAGCGTGCTCGAACAGCTCTGGTCGCGCCCGACCGTCGAGGTGAACGGCATCGTCGGCGGCTATACCGGCCCCGGCACCAAAACGGTGATCCCCTCGCAAGCCTCGGCCAAGCTCTCCTTCCGTCTGGTGCCCGACCAGGATCCGGCCAAGATCATCGACGGTCTTCATCGCTTTGTCGCCGAGCGCCACCCCGCCGATGTCGACGTCGCCTATGGCGGCGAAGGCGGCTCGCCGGCTGTTGGTTTCGACACGAACGCACCCGCTTTTCGCGCCGCGGCGCAGGCGCTGGAGGCCGAGTGGGGCAAGGCGCCGGTCATCGTCGGCTGCGGCGCGTCGATCCCCATCGTGGAATCGTTCCGCACCCGGCTCGGCATGGACGCACTCCTGGTCGGTTTCGCGCTGGAGGACGACCGCATCCATTCGCCCAACGAGAAATACAATCTCAGCAGCTTCGAGAAGGGCGCGCGAAGCTGGGCTCGCATTCTCGGCGCACTCGGAGAACAGGATGCGCGGCGTTAAAAGCATGGCGGTCACTTCCGCCCTGCTGACCGTTCTGCTGTCGGCGAGCGTCGCACCGGCCTTCGACCGCGACCGTCCCGGCGTCTTCGACTACTACGTGCTGGTGCTCGGCTGGTCGCCGACCTATTGCCTCATTGAGGGGCGGCTCAGGCGCGACACGCAGTGCGACGCCAAGACTCCCCACGACTTCGTGCTTCATGGGCTGTGGCCGCAATACGACAAAGGCTGGCCGAAGGATTGCTATGCCGGCAGGCGTCCCTGGGTGCCGTCCGAGGTGATCGACACAATGCGCGACATCATGCCGAGCAAGAACCTCATCATCCACGAATATGCGACCCACGGCACTTGTGCGGGGCTCACGCCCGAGCAGTATTATGACGCGGCCCGCGCACTGTACGACAAGGTTAGCCTGCCGCCCGAGTTCTCGGATCCGGAACGACGGCGTGACCTGTCGCCCGCCGGCGTGGAACGCGAGTTCCTCGCCGCCAATCCTTGGCTGTCCGCCGATATGATCGCGGTGACATGCCGCCGCGATGCGCTGCTCGATATCCGTGTCTGCTTCGACCGCGATCTTCGTCCGCGCAAATGCGGCCCTAACGAAGATCAGCGGCGGCTTTGCCGCGCCGGCACGATCAACGTACCGGTGCCTTAGAAGCGATAGATCACCGAGCCGCGGAACGTATTCGAATCCGGATCGTATGTCGTCTGGCCGCCGGGATAGGAGATCGTCTCCGAGTCGAAATCGGTGAACTGATAGTCGAGGCGCGCGCTCCAGTTCTCGTCGAAGGCAAACTCGGCGCCGGCGCCGGCGCTCCAGCCAAAGAACGTGGTCTCGCGGAACGCGCCGCCTGGACCGCTGATGGGCAGGTCCGCGTCGGCCCACGCACCACCGAAGGTACCGAACAGCAGCAGGTTGGGGAGAATCGTGTAGCCCGCGCGCAGGCGCAGATCGGCAAGGGTGTCGAAGCCCGGGCTCACTTTATTGAGGCCGCCGTTAAAGCTGCGGCTGCCGCTGATGTCGGAGGCCATGAAGTCGCCTTCGACGCCGACGACGAACGGGCCGTGCTGCCAGCTATAGCCGCCGACGATGCCGCCCAAGACGCCGCTCGAGGACACCGAGCTCCCGGGCGACATATCGTAGTTTACCGAGGCACCGCCGATCGTGCCGCCGAGCCACCAACCCTCGAAGATGTCCTGGGGCGGGACCGGCTCCATGCCGTAGGCGGGCGGGGCGTTATAGTCGCCGTAAAGGTCGGCGCTCGCGGCCGGGCGGGAAGCCGTGGCGCTGGCCGTTAACACGGCGGCAACTACCACAGCCTGGTACAATCGCATACGCATGACAGACTCCCTCACGATTGGAGGCTCGGCCCGTCCGCCGCGCAGCACGTGTTCGTGCTGGACCAAGCGCTCACGGCCCCAGGGTAGTGCCCGACCCTTACCGACTGTTAACGACGAACCCGGGCGAAACTGAGCAGGGTAAGCGGCGGGTTAATGACCATCCCAAGGCGGGAAACCCGAGGCGATGCCGCGCCGCCCCTCAGCGGGCGTTGAACAGTGCCACCAGGCCATGCTGCTCGATCTCCACGCGGCCGAAGCGCGTTTCCAAACCGCGGGCCAAGGACTCCAGATCGTCCGCGCGGTTATTGAACACGCCTTTTTCGTTGTAGAGATCAAGGAGCGCCCGCGCCGCCGCGTTGGGTTCGACCCCGTGACCGAGAATGGTGGCGCCGAAGAGGGTGGCGCCCTCGCCCATGAGCGGCTTCAGATGATCGACCGCCACGAGCTTCTCGGTCATCGTACCGGGCAAGCAATGCAGCACGAAGGTCAGGCCCACGGAGTCGAACGGCGCCGGATCCGGCGGCAGCGGCGTCAGCAGATTCGCCTGCCATGACCGTGGCTGGAAGCGCGCAAGCCGCCGGACGGCGCGATCGAGGCAATGGGTGTTGATGTCGGCCAGGACCAGCCGGTCGAAATATGTGCCGGTGCGGTCGAGAAATAGCCCCGTGCCCACACCCGCCTCCAGGTGATTGGCGGAGAGGTTGGCCTCATAGAGCGCGGTGAGCCGAGAGGTGGGGCAGCGCCAGGCCACGCGGCTGGAAAGCCCGTGCACCACCAGGTCGTACAAGCGAAGCGCAAAGGGAGTGTAGACCGCGTGGGCCTTCGCGATCGCCTCGGCATCGGCCGCGCCTAAGTCCGCTTGCTCGTGAGAGTGCGTCATGGCTCGTCTATGCCACCGCGCGGGCACCAAAAAAAGGGCGCCGACGAGGCGCCCTTTTTAGGTGGGAAGTGCTTTTGGGGAAGTTTTAGCCCTTAGAACGAAGCGCTGATGGTTCCCACAACCCGCGCGTCGCAGTTGTTCGCACCGCCGTTGAAGCCAACGCATCCGGCCTCGCTGAAGTCGGTATCCCAGTAACGGATATCGGCCGACCAGTTGTCCATGAAGCCGAGGGTCAGACCCGCGTTCCAGTAGGTGTAGTCACCGAGATCGTCCACGTCCTGGTAACCCAGCAATGCGCTGACGCTAGGCGTGAAGAAGTTGAACAGCTGGCTGCCGAAGACATATTCCGCCGAACCTTCGATCGCGTTGCCGGTGCCGGTCTCACCGAAGAAGTCAGGCGACCAGTAGTTGGTCACGCCAACGGTGAAGGATTCGCCGAAGGTGTAGGAGGCGCCGGTCTTAAGTTCGAAATAATCGAACTCGGTGCCCGGATCGAAAGCGCCGGGGTAGGTATAGTACAGACCGCCAATGTCGAAGCTGATGCCCTTCCAGGTCGGCGCGATACCGGCATAGTAGTCGATCTCGACCGTAGCCAGCTCCTGACCGGTGCCGCTGCCGCCGAAGTCGACGTTCGAGCCCCACATGCCGGCATAAAAGATGCCGTAGCTCGCATCGATCGAGGCCTGTACGGCCGGGTTTTGGTTCGTCTGCGAAGTACCACGGAATACGTAGTCCGTGGTGAAGGTCGCCGTGCCGCCAAGGCTGAATTCTTCTGCCTGCGCCGGAAGAGCGAGCCCGCCGATAAGGGCTGCGCTCAAGATGGTTAGTTTTAACGTCCCCGCTTCCATGTGCCGAGCCATTGTCCAGTCTCCTGCTTTTTTCGCCTGTCCCATTAGGTCTTTAATTCTTGTGGGGTGTAGCTCGTTAGCCGTGTCCGCGGCGCAACGCCCCCGTCACATCGACAATAGTCCGCACCCCCCTTGAAGCAACGAAAAAGCAAGACGTTTTGAAAACATCTAGGCCAGTGTGACTAATCTGCAATGGTTCAAGGACTTTGACGCCACATTGGGCTCACCCCCCTCCTCGCGCTGCACAAATACTCAGTCGAAGTGCACACGAGGAAGGCAACTGCTCAAAGTCGAGGCGGATCGTTATCCCTCCGACGAATCATGGGCTTGGCCACGGCCACTCTCACGCCGAATCCGCGGCCGCCTGCTGCGCTTGTTCCGTGTGACGGCGTCTCCTAGAGTGCCATTTCGCCGTCGCGAGATGCTTGACTTTCCGAATCGAGCCCGCTCCCACACAGGATAAAATGGCCGCAAACAACCCCGAAACGTCCGCGCTGGTCACCGGGGCGGCACGCCGGCTCGGCCGGACGATCGCGCTCGATCTGGCCCAAAGCGGTCGGCCCGTAGGGGTCCATTATCACGCCTCTGAGGCGGAGGCTTTCGGTCTGGTGGCGGAAATCGAGGCCATGGGCGGCCGGGCCGTGGCCCTGCGCGCCGATCTTGGCCGCTTTGACGATCTCGGCCCCTTGGTGGAGGCCTGCGCCCGCGAGCTCGGCCCGCCCACCTGCCTCATCAACAACGCCGCCTGTTTTGAGTGGGATTCGGCGGAAACGTGCGACGAATCGGGCTGGGCGATGCATCTCGACGTCAATCTGCGCGCGCCCGTGTTTCTGACCCAGGCCTTCGCCCGAATGCTACCGGAGGGCGCCACGGGCAACGTCATCAACCTGGTCGATCAGAAGGTGTGGAATCTGAACCCGGACTATTTCTCCTACACCATCGCCAAATCGGCGCTGTGGACGGCCACGCAGACGCTGGCCCAGGCGCTCGCGCCGCGAATCAGGGTCAATGCCATCGCGCCGGGGCCCGTCTTGCCCCATAGCGGCCAAACCGAGTCGGAATTCGACGCCGAATGCCGCGCCACGCTCCTGAAACGGGTCGTGTCCACCGACGACGTCACTGCGACGATGCGCTTTCTGCTGGAAACACCCTCGATCACCGGCCAGATGATCGCGCTGGACGGTGGCCGGCACTTGGCGCGGGGAAACGCCTGAGCGCGGCCAGCCCTTGAACCCGGCGAGGCTTAGCCCTTACTTTCATCTTTGAGGCCCCCTGCCGGGCCCGGCGCCAGCGCCGAAACCCCATGATCTCATGCCCTTAGAGAAGCCCGACAGCGCCCCCGACTCGCTCCTGACGCGCGCGCGCAAGATCTTGAGCGCCGAGACCGGCGCCGCCGTGATCGGCCGTTACGCCAAGACTGCGCCTGCGGGCCCGGGCGTCTACCGCATGCTCGATGCGGAAGGCCAAGTGCTCTACGTAGGCAAGGCCCGGCACCTCAAAAAGCGCGTTCTGAGTTACGCGCGCGGCACCGGCCATAACAACAGAATCGCGCGCATGATCGCGGACACCGCGAGCATGGAGTTCATCACCACCAACTCCGAGATGGAGGCGCTTCTTCTCGAGGCGAATCTCATCAAGCGCCTGAAGCCCCGCTTCAACGTGGTGCTGCGGGACGACAAGTCCTTTCCGTTCATTCTGATCGCCCGCGATCACCCGATCCCGCAGATCCTGAAGCATCGCGGCGCGCGCAACCGCAAAGGCGACTATTTCGGGCCGTTCGCCTCGGCCGGCGCGGTCGGCCGCACTATCAACACGCTTCAGCGCGCCTTCCTGCTGCGCTCCTGCTCCGACGCCTATTACGAGACCCGCGTGCGGCCCTGCCTGCTGTTCCAGATCAAACGGTGCAGCGCGCCGTGCACCGGCGAAATCTCAGCGGAGGCCTACGGCGTTCTCGTGGACGAGGCCTTGTCCTTCCTGCGCGGCGAGAGCGACGAGGTGAAACATCGCCTGCACGCGCTGATGAACGAGGCGAGCCAGGGCCAGGACTACGAGCGCGCGGCGAGCTTTCGCGACCGGCTGACCGCGCTCTCTCACATACAGTCGCGCCAGGGCATCAATCCGCACACCGTGAAGGAGGCTGACGTCTTCGCTGCCCATCAGGACGCGGGGCAGACCTGCATCCAAGTGTTCTTCTTCAGGAGCGGCAACAACTGGGGCAACCGCGCCTACTTCCCGCGCGCCGATAAGGCGCTCCCGGCCGACGAGGTGCTGGAAGCGTTCATCGCCCAGTTCTACGACGACAAGCCGCCGCCCAAGCAGGTTCTGCTGTCTCACGAGATCAAAGGCCGCCGGCTTCTTGCTGAGGCGCTCGAATTGAAGGCCGGGCACAAGATCACGGTGACAACGCCCCAGCGTGGCGAGAAGCGCGAACTGGTCGACCATGCTCTGGTCAATGCGCGCGAGGCCCTCGCCCGGCGGCTCGCCGAGTCCGCCTCGCAAGCGGCGATCTTCGCGCGTCTCGCCGAGGTGCTCGATCTCGAAGAGGCCCCAGAACGCGTGGAGGTCTACGACAACAGCCACATCTCCGGAAGCAACCCGGTGGGCGCCATGATCGTGGCGGGACCCGAAGGGTTCATCAAAGCGCAGTATCGCAAGTTCAACATGAAGAGCGAGGACCTCGCGCCCGGCGACGACTACGCCATGATGCGCGAGATGCTGAACCGCCGCTTCAGCCGGCTGGTCAAGGAAAGGGACAAGGACCAGGGCGAAGGCTGGGCCGCACCGGATTTGGTGCTCATCGACGGCGGCCCCGGCCAGCTTTCGGCGGCTCACGCGGTGCTCGACGAACTCGGCCTGCCGGATATCCACATCGCCGCCGTGGCCAAGGGCCCGGACCGCAACGCGGGCCGCGAGCGCATTTATCTTAAGGGAAAACAGCCTTTGCTTTTGGAACCGCGCGACCCTGTGCTTTATTGCATTCAGACGCTCCGGGACGAGGCGCACCGCTTTGCCGTCGGCGCCCACCGCGCGCGGCGCAAGAAGGGCATCACCGCCTCGCCGCTCGACGAGGTGCCCGGCATCGGCCCCGCCCGCAAGCGTGCGCTGCTGCAGCATTTCGGTTCGGCCAAGGCGGTGAGCCGCGCCGGCGTGGCCGATCTCGAAGGTGTGGGCGGCATCAGCGCGCAGATGGCGAAGGCGATCTATGATCACTTTCACGAACGCGGTTAGGTGAGTTGAACGGATAGGACATGACGCAGCAAGGACTGGCAGATCGGCGCGGGACACCCAAAGGACATTTCGGCAGCCTGCCGAACATCTTGACCTATGGGCGCATCCTGGCGATCCCGGCCCTCGTCGCCTGCTTCTTCGTGACGGCGGACTGGGGCCGCTGGCTCGCCATGTGGATCTTCATCGCCGCCGGCGTCAGCGATTTCCTCGACGGCTATCTCGCCCGCGCCTGGCAGCAGCAGAGCGCCATCGGCAAGATGCTGGATCCCATCGCCGATAAGCTGATCGTCGCCGCGGCGCTGTTGATGCTCGCCGCCGACGACACCATCGCCGGCTGGTCGCTGTGGGCCGGGGTCATCATCCTGTGCCGTGAAATTCTGGTTTCGGGCCTGCGCGAGTTCTTGGGCACGCTGGCCGTCAGCGTGCCCGTCACGGCGCTGGCCAAATGGAAGACGGTGGTGCAGATGGTCGCCATCGGCTTTCTGCTGGCAGGCTCGGCCGGCGACAAGATCTGGCCCTACACGACGCTGTTCGGCTTGAGCCTGCTGTGGATCGCGGCGATCCTGACGCTCTACACCGGCTACGACTATCTGCGCGCCACGTTCCGCCACGTCATGCCCGAGGAGAAGTGATGCGGCTTCTTTACTTCGCCTGGGTCAAGGAGAAGACCGGCATCGCCGCCGAGGACGTCGCGGTGCCGGGCAACGTCTCGACCGTCGCCGAGCTGATGACCTGGCTGAAGACGCGCGGACCTGAGTTCGCCCACGCCTTCGAGCGGTCCGAAGTGATCCGCGCCGCAATCGATCAATCTCACGCGCGGCCCGACGCGAAGATCGCGGGCGCCCGCGAGATCGCTTTCTTCCCGCCGGTCACCGGAGGCTAAAAGATGTTGCTTGCCGTCATCCTGAGGTGTCCAGCGCGTGCGTCGAGGCTCGCTTCGCTCGCACCTCAGCATGACGCGCTGGACCTCGAAGGACGGCAGCCGTGATCCGCGTCCAAACGGAAGACTTCGACATCGGCGCGGAGATCGCCGCGCTCAAGCGCGGTCGCACCGACATCGGCGCCGTTGTCAGCTTCACCGGCACGGTGCGCGATACGGACGGCGACGGAATCGGCCAGGTCAGCGAGATGACGCTGGAGCATTATCCCGGCATGACCGAGAAGGAGCTCGAGAAGATCGAAGCCGACGCTCATGCGCGCTGGCCGCTGCAAGCTTCGCTTATCGTACACCGCGTCGGCACGCTGAAGCCCGGCGACAACATCGTGCTCGTCGTCACCGCGTCCGCCCATCGCGACGCGGCCTTCGACGCAGCAAAATTTCTCATGGACGCCTTGAAGACATCCGCGCCGTTCTGGAAGCGCGAGAGCGGGCCAGAGGGCAGCCACTGGGTCGAGGCAAAGGCGCGTGACGAGTCCGCGGCGGCACGCTGGCACCCAGGAAAGACCGCCGCGGAATGAACTTTCCGTCCCGCTCGCCGTTCTAAGCGCGGTAGTCGCCGCGCGGGGTCATCGTGATCATCAATCCAAAGCGAATGGGCCCCCAAGTGGCGGTTGGCCTCTTGTCCATATTGGTTGCCTCATCCTTCGCCTTCCTGCTGGGTTGGCTCGCCGTAGAACTGACCGTAAGGCTGACCGGCACATTCGAGGTCATCGCCGTGATCGTCGGCTGGATCCTGCTGCCCTTGCGCATTTAATCGGAGGCGACAGATCTGCGTGGCGGAACCGTCGCGGGCGGAATTCGTTGAATAATCAACACGTCACATTCGTCCCCGAAGGGGATTAGGAGTTTTCAATGTTCAAGCACGTATTGCTGGCAGCAGGTTTCTTGGTCGCCCTGGCTTCGACCGGTTCGGCCGCGTCTTTATCGCCGGCGCAGATCAAGCAGAGCGCAACCGTTTCCGACCTCGTTCAGGTCAAGAAGAAGAAGGGTGGGAAAGCCCACGCCAAGCGGCACAACTCAAGTCGGAAATACCACGCCAAGCGCAATCGCAATTACAACTGGAATCGCCACTACAGCCGAAAGCGCCACTACAATCGCAACCGTCACTACGGGCGCAATTACCATCGCGGCGGTTATTGGTACGGCGGCCGGTCGTGGAGCCGGCGCTACTACGCCCGCCCGCGCTCCTGGCAGACCTGGGGCTGCATCAATGTCGGGCCGATCTGGTATTGTCCGTAGTGGACGCGCCGCGGATTGGCGCGGCTAGCGAATCCGGATGACACGCGCGTTCGGCGGCAGCACCTTCACGTAGGGACCCCACACGCAAACGTCGCCCCAGCTGCAGACGCCGCCCGAGCAGGTCCGCTTGTATTCGCAGGAGCGGCATTTGTAGACGGGCTTGCAGCCGGTGCAGAGCGCGATCTCCTGGCAATCCCTGAAGACTTTGACGGGCGATACGATGGGTTCGGGACGCACGAAGCCCGCGAAGCCGCGCGGCGTCCACGCGCCGGCGTAGCCGTCGAGCGCAGACAGCCCGACAAGACCGAGCGCCAACAGCCCTGCCAATACCAGCGTGATGCGTGTGCCCCGCAACGTCCGCCCCCTAGCGCGGTGCCCCCACCGCGAACCTTGAGAGTGCCCCTAAGCCGGGTCCGGATCAAGCGCGGGCGTCAGCGCCGCACGACAACGCCCTCGGGCGGGTGGCGGTGCTCCCAGCCCGCCCGCTCCAGCGCCGGCGTATCGTCTTGCGCCTCCGGATAGCCGAGGCACAGATGGCCGACGAAGATCCACTCTCGGGAAACCTCCAAGATTTCGGTCATGCGGGCCGGATCGAGGATCGACACCCAGCCCATCCCGATGCCTTCGGCGCGGGCGGCGAGCCATAGCGTATGCACGGCGGTCACCACCGAGTAGTCGAGGGTCTCGGGCATGGTGAGCCGGCCGAGCCCCGCCCCTTGCGCCGTAGTCCGGTCGGAGAACACGGCGATCTGCACCGGCGCCTCGTCGAGCCCGGCGAGCTTCAGCCGCGCATAAAGCGCGGCCTTGTCCGGGTCTTGCTGTTCGAGGGCCTCCTTGTTGCAGGTCTCGAAATTGGTGCGGATCGCGGCACGTCTCGCAGGTTCCTCCACGAGCACGAAGCGCCACGGCTCCGAAAGTCCAACGGACGGAGAAAGACAGGCTAAGCCGATCAGCCGCTCGACCGTACCTTCAGGCAAAGGCGTTCGTTGGAAGCGGCGCACGTCGCGGCGCCAGCGCAAGAGATCGTAGAGACGCGCACGGGTCTCGCCGTCGAAACGCGGCGGGACGCTTCGCGCCGCGGGCGTTTCCGCCTCGTCCTTGCGCTGGGCGAATTGCTGGCTAAACGGCTCCATTAGCAAAGCCTAGCACGGATCGGAGCGCTACTGTTCTTCGAACCGTTACAGCGGCGAGGCCGAGCTATTCCAGTCGAAGGAAAATTGCATGAGAGCGCTTATTCCCGGCATAGTAGGTCCCAGAAAAGAGCTGGGGAGATACTCGATGCCGAATTTAGAGGAGGTCTTCAGGCTCTCCGGAATTCCAACATACACATTCGTCGAGCCGCTTCGATATGCCGAGGTCAAGGTCTCGATAAGAACGCCCGGAAGATGCTTGGTTGTCGAAGGACCTTCCGGGATTGGGAAGACCACAACAATCACAAGAGGATTAGCTGACCTCGGGCTAGAGGACGCCGTTATCTCGCTTAGCGCCCGTCGACCGGTGGATATCGAGATGATCAGTGCGCTTCCCGAAATGGGCGACATTGGGACCGTGATCGTCGATGACTTTCACCGGCTGCCCGATCATGTGAAGGCACGACTCTCCGACTTCATGAAATTGCTGGCGGACACGGCTGACGATAAGTCCAAGCTCATCCTGATAGGCATCAACAAGGCCGGCAACCAGCTCGTCAAATTTGCCCACGACCTAGGTATGAGAATTGACGTATTTAGACTCGAAGCGAATCCGATCGAAAAGCTCGAAGAGCTAATCTCGCTTGGCGAAGCGGCGCTAGAGATCGACATCTCTGAAAAGCAAAAAATTGCCCAGCGAGCCCAAGGCAGTTTCCAGATAGCTCAGCTTCTCTGTCACAAGATTTGAACGCTGTCCGGCATCTTAGAAACATCCCCCGAGCATCGCATCGTTGACCTACCACTTGATGTGGCAATTGAAGATGTGATGGCTGACTTGTCGAGACAGTTCCGCGATGTCGCCGTAGATTTCGCTCGGGGCTCCAAATTGCGCCGAGAGGGCCGGGCTCCGTATCTCCACATACTAAGGTGGTTAGCTGACAGCAACGAATGGTCACTGGACCTCTCGGATGCACTCAGAACTCACCCGGAGCAGAGGGGAAGCGTGGGACAAGTGATAGAAAAGGGATATTTGGCTGCGCTATTGAAGAACGAACCCCTCAGCGACTACTTCCATTTTGAGCCATCTACCGCAATCCTCAGCGTTGAGGACCCAAAGCTCATTTTTTTCCTGAAAAATTTGGTCTGGCGCGCGTTCACCCGCGAGGTTGGATTTCCGTCAGACGTATTTCAGTACAAGTATGATTTTGCTCTTTCGTTCGCAGGTGCTAACCGCGCTCATGCCGAACGACTATTTGACATCTTGAGCGAACGCGAGGTCGCAACCTTCTACGACAAGAACGAGCAACACCAGATAATGGCCCAAAACGTGGAGACTTATCTGGCGCCGATTTATCGATCAGAAGCCAAGTACGTGATTCCGCTTCTAAGCCCCGATTACCCGACGCGTATTTGGACCAAGTTTGAGAGTGACCAGTTTCGGCAACGCTTTGGTGAGAATGCCGTCATTCCCATCCGCTACAAGACAGCAGAACCAGGCTTCTTCTCAGACGACCAAAAGTACGGAGGCGTCGAGTTCGACCCAAATGGCGATGTAGAAGCGCAACTTAAGGAAATCGCCGACATTTTGTGCAAGAAGCTTGTAGAGGAGCGTCGTGATGGCACCATTGCCGAGGCCGGGGATGCCGCAGACTAGGCAGCAGATCGGGCGTCCCCTACCCCGCGGCGGCGACCTTGGCCTGCGCGGGACGCACCAGCGCGGCGTAATCGTCCATCAGCGTGCGCGTGATCTCGCCCGGCGTGAAATCGTACTCGCCGATCGAGCCGACGGGCATGACCTCCGCGGCCGTGCCGGTGATGAAGCACTCGGTGAAGCCTGAAAGCTCCTCCGGCAAGATGCTCGTCTCGATCACCTTCCAGCCGCGCTGCTTGGCGAGGCCGATGACCGTGCGGCGGGTGATGCCGTCGAGGAAGCAGTCCGGCGTCGGCGTGTAGATCACGCCGTCCTTCACGAAGAAGATGTTGGCGCCGGTGCATTCGGCGACCTGCCCGCGCCAGTCGAGCATCACCGCATCGGCGAAGCCTTCGCGCTCGGCGCGATGCTTCTCCACGGTGCAGATCATATAGAGGCCCGCCGCCTTGCTGTGGACGGGCGCGGTCAACGGGTCGGGCCGGCGGTATTTGGCGAAGGTGAGCTTCAGCCCCTTCTCGCGTGCGGCCGGATCGAAATACGACCCCCAATCCCAAGCGGCGATGGCGACGTTGATGCGCGTCTTCTGCGCCGACACGCCCATCTGCTCGCTGCCGCGCCAGGCGAGCGGCCGGACATAGGCGTCGGACAGTTTGTTGGCGCGCACGACCTCGCGCGCCGCTTTGTCGAGCTCGGCCACGGAATACGGCACTTCGAAGTCGAGGATCTCGGCGGAGGTGTGCAGGCGCTGATTGTGTTCGGTGAGCTTGAAGATCTCGCCGTCATAGGCGCGCATGCCTTCGAACACGGCGCTGCCATAATGAAGGGCATGGGTGAGGAGATGCACCCGCGCGTCGTTCCACGGAATCAGCTCGCCATTGAACCAGATAAAGCCGTCGCGCTGATCGTAGTTCGACATGCGCTCTCCTCCACGAGCAGGACAGGCCGTTCTTGCGTGGCGGCCTCCGTCCCAAAACCAACTTGGTTGTTCCTCATACCATCCGCCAGGGAAATTGCGAGCAAGCGGCAATTGCGCAAGCAGGTGGCGAGGCGTATCAAGGACCCAATTAAGTCAACATGGCTGACATAAACCAAGCGGAAAAATATGTCAACATGACTGACCTAAATGAACCCCTGAGCCGCGGCCGAAAAGGCGGCGGCGCCAAGCGTGGCGAAGGCCCAACCGCCGGCGGCAACGGTAGCCCTATGCCCGAAGCCAAGCTCCACGAGTTCGCCGAGCTCCTCTTCTTCGCCTATCGGGACTTCACCGGCGATCCGGACGCGATTCTGAAGGATTTCGGCTTCGGCCGGGCCCATCACCGGGTGCTCCATTTCGTCAACCGCCACTCGGGCCTGCGCGTGGCGGACTTGCTGGATATCCTCAACATCACCAAGCAGAGCCTCTCCCGCGTGCTCAAGCAGCTGATCGATCAGGGCTTTGTCGAGCAGCAGGCGGGATCCTCGGACCGCCGCGAGCGGCTGCTTTATCCCACCGAACGCGGCCGCGCGCTGGCCGAGCGGCTGGCCGCGCCTCAATTCGTTCGTCTTACCAATGCGCTGGAGGCCGCAGGGCCCGGCGCGGAAGCCGCGCTGCGCGCATTTCTCGAAGCCATGATCAATGCCGAAGATCGGCCCAAAGTCTCCTCCATCATGTCCACCATGCCGGCCGAGACACGCCAAGGGGACAAGGGGGACGGAAGCTGATCATGCCGACGCAGATCAAAGCCCATCGGGGCAGCGGCCCCGACGACAACGCGCCGCATATTCTTGTGGTGGACGACGACAGCCGCATTCGCGATTTGCTGGCGCGCTATCTGAACGACCACGGCTTCCGGGTGACCACGGCGGACGATGCGCAGTCGGCCCGCGCCACCATGCGCAGCCTCGCCTTCGATCTGCTCATCCTCGACGTGATGATGCCGAAGGAGTCCGGCATCGAATTCGCCAGGACGCTGCGCCAGGACAGTCAGGTGCCGATCCTCATGCTCACCGCGCGCGCGGAACCCGATCAGCGCATCGAAGGACTGGAGACGGGTGTCGACGATTATCTCGCCAAACCTTTCGATCCGCGCGAGCTTCTCCTGCGCGTCGGCAACGTGCTGAAGCGCGGCAACGCGGCACCGGCCACCGGCGAGATCCGCATGGGCGATTTCATTTTTCACGTCTCGCGCGGCGAGCTGCAGCGCGCCGGCGAGACCATTCGCCTAACCGAGCGCGAGCGCGATCTGTTGCGCTATTTCGCCCAGCGTCCGGGCACGCCCGTGTCGCGTCACGAACTTGCCAAGGGGGCCGACAGCGGCGGCGAGCGTGCGGTCGACGTACAAATCAACCGCCTCAGACGTAAGATCGAAAACGACCCGGCCAACCCGGTCTATCTACAGACCGTGCGCGGCAAGGGCTACATTCTGTATTCCGAATGAGCGCCGTCTCAGACACCGCCGCCCCCGTTCCGCGGGAACGCCCCCGGCCCTTCCGCTGGCTGCTCGCGCAGTTCGGCGACAAGATGCCGAAGGGCCTCTATGCGCGCGCGCTGATCATCATCATCGCGCCCATGGTGCTGCTCCAGTCGGTGGTGACGTTCGTTTTCCTGGAGCGCCACTGGCAGACCGTGACCCACCGGCTGTCCACGGGCACGGTGCAGAACATCAGCATGCTCATCGACATGTATGAGGAATTCCCGAAGGGCCAGAACGCCGCCACCTTGACCACGCTTGCCGAGAAGAACCTGGGCTTGCGCGTGCGCTTCGCGCCCGGCGAGGACCTTCCGCAAGTCCGCTCCAAGCCGTTCTTCGATCTTCTCGACTCGACGCTGTCCGACGAGTTGAAGCGCCGCATCGGCAAGCCCTTCTGGATCGACACGGTCGGCCGCTCCGATTTCGTCGACATCAGGGTGAAGCTCGAAGACGCGGTGATGCACGTCCTGGCTAGACGCAGCCAAACTTACGCCTCCAACTCCCACATCTTCATCGTGTGGATGCTCGGCACCTCCTTCGTGCTTCTCACCGTCGCCATTCTCTTCCTGCGCAATCAGATCAAGCCGATCCTGCGCCTGTCGCAAGCCGCCGAGAGTTTCGGCAAGGGACGGCCCATGCCGGCCGACTTCAAGCCGCGCGGCGCGCGTGAAGTGCGTCAGGCCGCTCATGCCTTCATCGAGATGCGCGACCGCATCGAGCGGCACGTGGAACAGCGCACCGTGATGCTGGCCGGCGTGAGCCACGATCTCCGGACCATCCTCACCCGGTTCAAGCTTCAGCTTGCGATGTTCGAGGAAACGCCCGAGCTCGATGCCATGCGCGCCGACGTGGACGAGATGCAGGCCATGCTCGAGGACTACATGGCGTTTGCGAAAGGCGACTCCGGCGAGGCCATCGAGCGTGTCGATATCGGCGAAATCCTGAACGAGGTGAAGACCCAAGCGCACGGCGACCGAACCATCGACATCGCCGTCGAGGACGGGCCGCTCGTGGTGCCCGTGCGCCGCCACGCCTTCAAGCGCGCCGTCGCCAACCTGGTCAATAACGCGGCGCGCTTCGCCGACCACGTGAACGTCAGCGCCGCCAAGCACAATGGCTCTCTCACCATCGAGGTCGAGGACGACGGCCCTGGCATCCCCGAGGACGAGCGGGAGCACGTGTTCCGGCCGTTCTACCGGGTCGACCACGCCCGCAACCAAGATTCCGGCTCGACCGGCCTGGGTCTCGCCATTGCCCAGGATATCGCTCGGATCCACGGCGGCGACATCACACTCGATCAATCTCGACTCGGCGGACTGAAAGCCGTGCTAAAAGTCCCGGTCTAAATCTCTTGGGAGGTGCTCCATGCGCAGAATGATCGTCGGACTGGCCGCAGTATTGGCCGTGGCGTTGACCGGACCGGCCTGGGGCCAGGCCGAACCGGACGGGTTCCAAGAGGACGAACAGCCCGGTTCCGAGTTCGAGCTGGATGTCGATGACGACGGCCAGGTGGAATTCGGCCGCAAGAGCACCCTGGACGCGGAAGAAGAAGGCGCGCCCGTCGGAGCCGAGGAAAGCAATCCGCTGCAAATCGGAGGCGATCCCTTGGGCGACGATCCGCTAGACGATCCGGACAACCCGATCGACCCGGATCCCATCGACGAGGAGCTGCCCGGCGAAGGCCCCGAAAGCCTTTCGGGCCCCGACGACGACGATCCGCTTCCGTACTAGACGAGAGCCGACTCAGGCGGACGCCGCCGGCGCAGGTCCTGCTTGTGGCGGCGGCTGATCGCCTGCCTCGGATTTCCGCTTCCAACCGCGCGGCACGAGCCCGCACAGCATGTTGCACGCCTTCTCCATCTTCTGAAGCGTACGCTCGCCGTTGCTCAAGCCCCGGTCGAGCGTCGCCATGGTCTTGTCGAGCGAGGCCGAATCGTCTTCGAGCCAGACCTTGAGGGCTTTGCTATAGATCGCCGTCAGTCCCGCCACGCGCACCGCGGCGCGCGCGCCATCGAGTTTGGCGCCGGCCCCGGCCAACATCCAATATTGCGTGGCGAGCGAGGAACAGGCGAGCAGCGAAGCCTCGCCCGGCCGGCAGCGCAAATAGCAGGCAATGCGCTTCAGCGCGGGCTTGTACGGGCTCATCACCTCGAACCGCGTCATCAGCGTGTCGAACACACGGTCGCGCACGCTTCCCTCCGCGCTCCCGGGCTTGGTTTTGGCCAGCACCTCGGCGTCGACCTCGGCCTGGAAGGCGCGCAAGATATCGCTCTTGCAGGCGAACTCGCGCCTGAGATCGGCGAGATCGAGCCCCGCCTGCTTAGCGATATCGACGAGCGTGACGTCGCCCCAATCGCGTGACTGCGCCAGCTCCAGCGCGGCCCGCACCGCTTTGTTACGTTTGGAGAAATCTTCGAACATGACCGTACTCCTTGGGTACCTTTACCCAGGAAGATAGGCCCTCTTGTTGTCCATCTAAAGACCGGTCAGGCGATTGAAAAGCGCTAAGAGGAAAGCTCCCGCGAGCGCTTGGCCGCCGCGGCGACGGCGCGAGAGAGCAGATCCTTCATCCGCTCCTCATCCATCAGCACTTCCAACGCGGCCGCCGTGGTGCCCCCGGGCGAGGTCACGTTCTTTCGCAGCGTGGCGGCATCGTCATCGGACTGCGCGAGAAGCGCGCCCGCGCCGGCGACCGTCGCTCGCGCCAGCTGCCTGGCGTGTTCCGGCGACAGGCCGGCATCGATGCCCGCTTGCTCGAGACATTCGGCGAGCAGAAAGACATAGGCCGGTCCGCTGCCTGACACCGCGGTCACCGGATCGAGCAGCGCCTCGTCCTCGACCCAGACCACATCACCGACGGCGGAGAGCAGTGCATCGCATTCGCGCCTCTGCTCTGCCGTGACATTGGCGTTGGCGATACACACCGTGATGCCCTGCCCGACCGAAGCCGGCGTGTTCGGCATGGCCCGCACGACCGCGACGGTGTCCGGCAGATAGCGCGACAGACTTTCCAGTGTGCGCCCCGCGGCGATCGACAGGACCACCGTCGTCTCGCCGACCATGGGCTCGACCTCGGGCAGAAGCTTCTCGGCTACGTTTGGCTTCACCGCGATCAAGATAACCGCAGGCGGCGCCGGCAATTCCGGCGCGTCGTTCGCCACGATGCCGTGGCGCGCGGCGAACGCGCCCATCGCCTCAGACAGCGCGGGATCCTGGATAAAGACCGTGGCCGGGTCGAGGCCCTGCTTGAGCCATCCCTCGAGCAGCGCCCCGCCCATCTTGCCCGCACCGATCAGTAGCAGCGGGCCGGCGAGGCGGAGTGTCATGCGGTTCCTTGTGTCTCGAGCATAGTGGCGGCAAGCGCCTGTTCGGCCGACCTGCCCGCCCACATCACGAACTGGAAAGACTGATAATAGCGCTCGCAAGCCTCGAGCGCCGCTTTTAACAGCCCCTCGCATTGCCCGGCATGGGGATCGGCCCCGGCGAGCAGGAGTCCATTGCGGTAGAGCAGCATCCCGTCCTGTTGCCAAAGGTCGAAATGGCCGAGCCAAAGCTGCTCGTTGATCTGCGCCAACAGCCGGTGAACCTCGGTGAGCCGCTCCTTGGTCACCCGGAAATCGAAGGCGCAGGCCAAATGTAGCGCCTCCAGATCCTCGCGCCAGGTCAACGAGATATGGTAGTCGCACCACGTCCCCGCGACCGACAGGGTCAGCTCATCCGGCGCGCTGCGCTCGAAACTCCAGTCGTGGATGGTGGCAATCTGCTCCACCATGTCCACCGGGTTCGTGAAATGATCGAAAGTCGCTTGCATTGAAGCCATGCGTGTCCTCTGGGCCTTTTCAGGGGTCCGCGCACTCAAAACTGCCGCCGCGAATCAGTAGATGAATCAGTTATATAACGGGGAGTCTGCGAGTAGAACGCAGGCAGAGTCCGCTAAGCGCGAATTGCTGTGGATGGCGTGAAAAAGCTGTGGATTACGTGGAAACTCGACTCGACTCTCAATGGCCGCGCCTAGGAGTCCTTCTTGGACTTACCCTTCGCGGCCTTGGACTCCAGCGCGGCGAGGCGCTCCTTGAGAAGCTCGTTCTCTTCGCGCGCTTTCTGGGCCATCGCCTTGACCGCCTCGAACTCCTCGCGCTGCACCACGTCGAGTTCGCGCAACACGCGCTCCGCTTGCGCACGCACCACGCCTTCGACCTCCTTGCGTACGCCGTCGGCGGCGCCGGCGGCGTCCGTCAGGAGCTTGCCGAGCTCGTCGAAAAACCGTCCGCTGGTCTGCGTCATGGCCCATGATCTCCAGAAAGCGTGAAGCCAAACTGTCACTTGAGGCGACTATTGCGTGGCACGATGGCCGAGGCAAGCCGCCCGCCCCTGAAGCCAAGCGCGCCTTGACAGTGCCGTACCGGCGGTCAAGGGTCGCCCCGTCTTTCGACCCGAGGCGTGATGCAGCTTTTCGTTCTTCCCTACCCGGTCATCGACCCTGTCGCCATCGAGTTCGGCCCCGTTTCCGTGCGGTGGTACGGGCTCGCCTACATGGCCGGCATCCTGCTCGGCTGGCTCTATGGCCGCTATCTCGTGTCGCGCCCTGCGCTGTGGGGCGGCAAGCCGCCGATGACCGTGGGCCAGGCCGACGACTTTCTGCTGTGGATCACGCTCGGCATCGTCGTCGGCGGGCGTCTCGGTTTCGTGCTGTTCTACGAGCCGAGCTTCTTCTGGCAGAACCCCGCGGAGATCCCTGCGGTGTGGAACGGCGGCATGGCCTTCCATGGCGGCCTGCTCGGCGTCGTCATCGCGGTCGCCGTGTTCTCTTGGATCAAGAAGATCAATCCACTATCGCTGGGCGACGTGGCCTCGGCCGCCACACCGTTCGGCCTGTTCTTCGGCCGCCTCGCCAATTTCATCAACTCCGAGGTGGTGGGCCGCCCGACCGACGTGCCCTGGGCCATGGTGTTCCCCGGGGTGGACGGTGAGCCGCGCCATCCGAGCCAGCTCTACGAAGCAGCCCTCGAGGGCGTCGTCCTGTTCATTATCTTGCGCATCGCCACGCACTATTTCAAAGCGCTGACGCGGCCCGGCACCGTGTTCGGCCTGTTCCTCATCTTCTACGGCATCTTCCGCAGCCTCGTTGAGGAATTCGCGCGAGAGCCTCATCCCGGCCATCCCCTGGACGTCGGCATTTTGACACCAGGCATGGTCTATTCCATCCCCATGGTCTTGATCGGTGCATGGCTCATCTGGCGGGCAAGACGAAAGCCGGCCTTGGCTGCGTGATGGCCGCCGCGCGGAAGCCGCACAGCCTGAACAGCACGCTGCTCACAGCAAGGCTGAAAGAGCGCATCGCCCGCAAGGGCCCCATCAGCGTCGCCGCCTATATGGAAGCCTGTCTCGCCGACACGGACGCAGGTTACTACCCATCCCGACAGCCCATCGGCACGGACGGCGACTTCATCACCGCGCCGGAAGTGAGCCAGATTTTTGGCGAGCTTCTCGGGCTCTGGGCCGTCTCCGTGTGGCAATCCATGGGCGCGCCGAAGCCTATCGTGGTCGCTGAGTTGGGGCCCGGCCGGGGTACGCTCATGGCGGATGCCATGCGCGCCTGGCGCAGCGTGCCGGACTTTTTGGCGAACGTCAGTGTCGCGCTGATCGAGACAAGCCCCGTGCTGCGCGAGGTCCAACAGACGGCGCTCTACGGATCCGACGCGCCGATCTCATGGCGCAAGCGCTTGGAAGACGCGCCTCAAGGTCCATTGATCGTGATCGCCAACGAGTTCGTAGATGCGCTTCCCGTTCGCCAGCTCGTGTGGCGCGCGCACGAATGGCGCGAACGCTGTGTGCGGATCGGCCCGAGCGGCGGCTTCGACTTCTGCGAAGGGCACGCCATACCCAGCGAGGCCCTGCAGCAACTCGCCGATACGCTCGACGTACCGGACGGGTCCATTCTCGAAATCAGACCGGCGGCGGACACGCTCGTCGCGGCACTTGCCGCGCGCGCGCAACACGCTCCGCTTGCCGCGCTGATCGTCGACTACGGTCACGAAGCGACCGCTTGCGGCGACACGCTGCAAGCGATCTCCCGCCACAAATTCGCCGACCCGCTGCAGAACCCCGGCGAGGTCGACCTCACCGCCCATGTGGACTTCGCCGCGCTGAAGGATGCCGCCATCGCACACGGGCTAACCGCTTACGGACCGATGCCGCAAGGCGCGTTTCTGCTGCGGCTCGGTCTCGAGGCGCGCCGCGACCGTCTGTGCGAGGGCGCAACCGACGAACAATGTCAGACGTTAATCGCCGGCACGAACCGGCTCGTCGATCCCTCGGCGATGGGTCTTCTCTTCAAGGCGTTCGTTATCGCAAGCCCGGGGCTTGCCCCGCCGCCACCCTTCGGAGACAGTTAGGAGCAAACGAGTGCCGGTCATGGTCACTGACGACAAGATAATGTTTCAGGCCCCGAGCCTCGCCGGGATCGACGGCGTCAGCCACGGATTCTTCACGCGACTCGGCGGCGTGTCCGAAGGCATCTATACGTCGCTGAACTGCGGCCCCGGCTCGTCAGACGCCGCCGCCAGCGTCGCCGAGAATCGCGCGCGAGTCGCGAGGCTGTTGGGCGTGGCTCCCGAGAAGCTCGTCACCGTCTTTCAGAAGCATTCGAATACCGCCGTGGTGGCGACGAAGCCCTGGGACAAAGGCAAGACGCCCGACGCCGACGCCGTCGTCACGGCGACACCCGGGCTGGCCATCGGCGTTCTCACCGCGGACTGCACCCCGGTGCTGCTCTGCGACCCGCAAGCCCGGGTCATCGGCGCGGCCCATGCCGGCTGGCGCGGGGCGCTCTCGGGCATCGTCGAGGCGACCGTGCAGGCCATGACAGGGCTCGGCGCCGAGCCCAAACGCATCCATGCGGCAATCGGCCCCGCGATCAGCCAAGGCGCCTACGAGGTCGGCGAGGACTACAAGGCCCAATTCTTGGCTGAGGAGCCCGGTAGCGAGGCATTCTTCGTGACCGACGAAGGCTCCGGGGAGCCCCATTTCGACCTGCCGGGCTATGTGGCCGAGCGCCTGGTTCGGGCTGGCGTCGGCGAGACACTGGACCTCGGTCTCTGCACCTATTACGACGAGACCCGTCTTTTCAGCTATCGCCGGTCCCAGCACCACGGTGAGGACGATTACGGCCGTCAAATTTCCGCCATCGTGCTTGCCTGAGCTGTAATTCACCATGAGGTGGATTGGTCCGGCCTGACGGGGACGCTAGAACTGGACGCAAATGGGCCGGGACAGGTAAGCTCTTGTTCGATCAAGGGTTGGGAGTCCACTCGCGAAGGATTTCACGCGAGCGGCGCTGTGCGGCCAACAGAGGGAGTATTTTGTTGGACGCGGACTCAGGACACGTACGCGCCCTTTTGAGACGTATTGCGGGGATCGCGCTCGCCGCCCTCGCGGCCGTATGCCTGGCAGGCTGCGGCGGCGGGAGTACGAGCATGGGCGGGCTCCTGAGCGGCGCCGGAAGCCTGTTCGGCGGCTCCCCCAAGATCGCCGTGGCCCCCATTATCGGGGCCCCCGAGAGCGTCACCAAAGAGCTCACCCAAGCCCTGATTGTCGCCGGCAACGACCGCAATCTGACGCTCATGCCCGGCACCGAGGGCGCCAATTACACCTTGCGCGGCTACCTCCTGGCGGCGCCCGAGCGCCAGGGGTCCAAGATCTCCTACATTTGGGACGTGACCGACGCCGAGGGCACCCGGGTAACCCGCGTCTCCGGCGAGGAGACCGCCGCCCGAGGGACCAGCAGCAATCCCTGGCGGGGGGTCGATGACAAGGTGATCCGGAGCATTGCCAACAACACCACCTCACAGCTTGCCGCCGACCTGCCCGGAGGCCGCAGCGCGAGTTCGCCATCGGTAGCAGCCGCCCCTGCCGCAGCCACCACGGCGACAGCGGCCACCCCCGCCGCAGCGGCGAAGCCGGCGCCAGCGCCTAAGCCTTCGGGCGTGGTCGTGGGCCCCGTGACAGGCGCGCCGGGCGATGGCAGCAGGTCGCTCGCCACGGCCCTGAAGAAGAAGCTCTATGCGGACGGCGTGAAGCTCGTGAACGGGACGTCGGGCAACGTCTACACGGTGAAGGGCATCGTGAAGCTCACCGATGCCGGCGGCAGTAAAGAGAAGATCCAGATCGACTGGCAGGTGCTCGATCCCAACGGCAAGCGCCTGGGCACGGTGTCGCAGCAGAACACCATTCCCAAAGGCTCGCTGAACGGCCCCTGGGGCGCCATCGCCGATGCGGCGGCCGGCGCCGCGGCCGACGGCATTGTCAAGCTTCTGCCGAAGTCCAGCTGACAGCTAACCCTCATCCACATCCGGCACTTCGTAAGTGCTTAGTAAGTTTACATGGGTACCAGACGCTTGTTACAAGCGCGCCGTGGCGTGGGAGCCGGGCCGGCTCGCCTCGCGTAGGCTGGGTCTCAAGGAACGGTCGCATGAAACTGGTTGCAGGCAACAGCAACCGCCCCCTCGCCGAGGCGATCGCCGAATATCTCGATAGTCCGCTTGCTCGCTGCATCGTTCGTCGCTTTGCGGACAAGGAGATTTTCGTCGAGGTCCAGGAGAATGTCCGGGGCGAGGACGTGTTCATCATCCAGTCGACCTCCGCTCCGGCCAACGATCACCTGATGGAACTGCTCATCCTGGTCGATGCCCTGAAGCGGGCCTCCGCCCGCCGCATCACCGCCGTGCTCCCCTATTTCGGCTACGCCCGGCAGGATCGTAAGCCGGGGCCGCGCACGCCGATCTCGGCCAAGCTGGTCGCCAACATGATCGTCCGCGCCGGCGCCGACCGCGTGCTGACTCTCGACCTGCATGCCGGGCAGATCCAAGGTTTCTTCGACATCCCGACCGACAACCTTTTCGCAGCACCCGCCATGGTCGCCGACATCAAGAAAGTCATGTCGGAGGACAATGTCATGGTCGTTTCGCCGGACGTGGGCGGCGTCGTCCGCGCGCGCGGCCTCGCCAAGCGCATCGACGCGCCGCTCGCCATCGTCGACAAGCGCCGCGAGAGGCCCGGCGATTCCGAGGTGATGAACGTCATCGGTGACGTCTCGGGCCATAGCTGCATTCTCGTCGACGACATTGTCGACTCCGGCGGCACTTTGGTGAACGCGGCCGAAGCGCTCCTCGAAAAAGGCGCCAAGAAGGTCACCGGTTACATCACCCACGGCGTGCTCTCCGGTGGCGCCGTGGCGCGCATCATGGCCTCGCAGCTCAAGGAGCTGGTTATTACAGACTCGATCCAGCCGAGCGAATCCGTGCTGAAGGCTCACAATATCCGCGTGCTGCCCATCGCCCCGCTTCTGGGCGAAGCCATCGCCCGCACCGCGGAAGAAAAGTCGGTGTCGAGCCTCTTTTACTAGCGTCAAAAGTGCTGCCCTCGACGGCACCAAGTCCGCGCCCGGGCGTTGATACCCCCATTACCTGCACCACAAACCACCGAGGAGAGAGTACCCATGCACGTAACCTTGGAGCATGCCGAGAAGGCCATCGCCGCCGCGCGCAAGAAAGCCCTCGAGTTGAACACCCAAATGTGTATCGCGGTGGTCGACTCCGGCGCCAACCTGAAAGCCTTCATTCGCATGGACGACGCCTGGGTCGGCTCCATCGACATCGCCATCAAGAAGGCCACCACGTCCTGCTTCTTCGGCATGGCGACAGGGCAACTCGGCCAGCTGTCACAGCCCGGCAAGCCGCTTTACGGCATTGAGCATTCCAATGACGGGTTGATCACCTTCCCAGGCGGCGTACCCATCGTCGATGAGGACGGCGTGCTCGTCGGCGCCATCGGCGTCAGCGGCAGCGTGGTCGAGAACGATCATGCCGTGGCCGAGGCGGGCGTGAAGGTTCTCGGCGTGACGGAGCTACCCGAGCATCCCTGGCGGACTTAAGCCGCGAACACCAGATTTTCCGGCAAGGCGTTGACGTCGGCGGTTCCCGTCAGCGTCATCGCCTCGTCGAGCTCTTGCGCCAGCAACGAAAGCGCGGCGGTGACGCCCTGCTCGCCATGCGCCGCGAGCCCGTAGACATAGGCGCGTCCCACCAGGCAACCATTCGCGCCGCGCCCGAGCGCCTTCAAGATGTCAGAGCCGGAGCGGACGCCGCTGTCCAGAACCACCTCGGCGTCGTCGCCGACCGCCTCTCTAATCCGCGGCAGCATGTCGATGGTGCTGCTGGCGCCGTCGAGCTGACGGCCCCCGTGATTGGAGACGATGACGCAATCGGCGCCGAGGCTGACGGCAAGCTTGGCGTCCTCCGGGTCGAGGACGCCTTTGACGATCAATTTGCGCTGCCAGTGATGACGAACCCATTCGAGATCGTCGCGCGTCACCGATCCCTTGAAACGCGGCTCGGCCCAAGCGGACACGGTCGCCAGATCGGTGCCGTCGGGCGAATAAGGCGCGAGATTGCCGAGTGTCGGCTTGTTGCGGAGCCAATCGTAGAGCCAGCGTGGCTTCCGCACGATACGCGCCACGTGGCGCGGCCGCACTTTCAAAGGCACGACCAGCCCGTTGTCGAGATCGCGGTTGCGCCGTCCTTGCACCGCCGTGTCGACATTGACGACGAGCCCCGGACATTTCGCCTGCTCGGCCCGCTGCAGGAGCGCCGCGTTGATCGCACGGTCCTTCATCATGTAGAGCTGAAACAGAAACGGCGTGTCGACCGCGGCGGCGACATCCTCGATGGAGCAACTCGCCAGGGTGCTGAGACAATACGGGACGCCGTAGGAAGCCGCGGCACGCGCCGCATGAATTTCCGCGCGAGGGTAGAACACCCCGCCCATGCCGATCGGCGCCAAGGCAACCGGGATCGCCGCGCGCTGCCCGAACAGAACCGTGTGCATGTTGCGGCTGGCCACATGATCAAACACGCGCTGCCGCAGCCGCAACGCAGCGAAGTCGTCGAGGTTCCGCTTGAGGGTCACCTCGTCGTTGGAGCCGCCTTCGAGAAAATCGTAGATCGCGATCGGCAGCCGCCGCTTGGCCGCACGCTTCAAATGACCCGGATGCTGCGCCAAAGCAGGCGGCCTGACCATGGCCCCGCCGCGTAACTCCGGAGCGTCGATCGCTCCTACCCGTTCGGCAATGGTATCGGCGAGTTCGCTGTCGAAACGTTCGTTCATACTCTACGCTCTTATCCCGATCCGTCCTGATCGCAAACTCAATGAGGTGGCAAACTTGACGCAGCCGCTGACCAAGGCCCCTATATCTACTAACCCAAATCCGACCCTGCCGGGAAATTAAGCCCTCTTCATGGTTGTAGCTCATCATGCTTAACCTCCTTACGAAGGCCTATCCATGAGATTTCCGCGCAAGTCCGCTATCACCGTCGCGGGCGCCGGCAGCGTCGGCTGCTATGTCGGCGCACTCCTGGCCGCGTCGGGGCGGAAAGTCACACTGCTGTCACGCGCACCTTTGGCAGAGGCCATCGCGAGTCACGGTATTCGCGCGTCCGATCTCGAAGGACGCGACACAACCCTGCCCCCTACAGCCCTGACCGCCACCGCCGATGCCTCAGCTGCGCTGCAAAGCGCGAAGATCGTGCTGGTCACGGTGAAGTCGCGGGACACGGAGACGGTTGCTCAATTGATCAAGGCGTATACGGCAAAAGACACAGTTGTCGTCAGCCTGCAGAACGGCGTGGACAATGCTCACGTCCTGCGCCGCGTCCTGGGGCCGAAGCGCCGCGTCCTCGCCGCTATGGTGCCGTTCAACGTGGTGCAGAACCGCGAAAGCAATGAAGCCCCGCGCTTCCACCGGGCAACGAGCGGCGTGATCCGGATCCAGACAGGTGTCGATGGCCTGCGCAAGCTGCTCAACGTCAAGGGCGCGCGCGTGGCCGAACACCCCGACATCGAGGCGGTCATGTGGGGCAAGCTCCTCGTAAACCTCAACAACGCGCTCAATGCCCTGTCCGATCTGCCGCTGCATCAGCAGCTTCGCGACCGCCGCTGGCGTCTCCTGATGTCGCGGCAGATGCGCGAGGGGCTCGCCGTCCTGCGGGCGGCCGGCGTCCGCCCTGCGCCAGTCGAAGGGGTGCCGCCCCGGCTCATGGCCTTCGCGCTGCGCCTCCCCGACGCCCTCTTCAGGCTCGCGGCGCGGGGCATGCTCGCCGTCGATAAAAATGCCCGCTCGTCCATGTGGGACGACCTGCGGCGGGGGCGCCAGACGGAAATCGACCATCTCCAAGGCGAGATCGTCCGGCTGGCGGCCGGATATGGCATACCCGCCCCCCTGAACCGCCGGGTCCTGGAGCTCATCAAGAAGGCGGAAGAGGCGCAAAACGGCTCCCCTGCGCTCTCTCCGGAGGCCATCAGCGCCGCGCGCTAACACCGCAACCGGAAGCCCTATAGGCGATTGTCTTCCCGTGGGCCCTTGGGCTATAAGCCTCTCGAATTCCGTCGCGGCGGCTCCAACGACAGCGCCGCGCCCGATCTTTGCGGGGCCGGCTTCCGGCCCCTCATTATTTCAGACGTTTGGAGGATTACATGGCTGAGGCGATCGAACTCAAGGCGTGGGCCCGGGGCCGCACCGGCACGGGCGGCGCCCGCGAGGTCCGCCGCGAAGGGCGCGTTCCCGGCATTATTTATGGCGGCAAGGACGAGCCGCAGAATATCGCTTTGGAGTCCAAGGAAATCTCCAAGCAGATCCAGACCGGTCACTTTCAGAGCACGATCTTCATGATCGACATGGAAGGCACCAAGATCCGCGTGATCCCCCGCGACGTGCAACTCGACCCGGTCCGCGATTTCCCGCTCCATGTCGATTTCATGCGGCTGGGCAAGGATGCGCAAGTGACCGTGGACGTGCCGGTCCACTTCCTGAACGAGCCCGCCTCCCCCGGCTTGAAGCGCGGCGGCGTGCTCAACGTCGTGCGCCACGACATCCCGGTGCGCTGCCCCGCCGACAGCATCCCCGAGTCCTTCGAGATCGATCTCACGGGCCTCGAGATCGGCGACTCGATCCACATCTCCTCGGTGAAGATGCCCGAGGGCGTGGTCCCGACCATCACCGACCGCGACTTCACGATTGCCACCATTGTCGGCCAGAAGGCAGAAGAGTCCGAGGAAGAGGCCGAACGCGCCGAAGCTCCGGAAGGCGCTGAGGACGAGGACGAGGACAAGGAAGACAAGGAGAAGAAGGAGTAGCCTTCTTCTTTTGGCTTCGCGGCCGCGGGTTCGGCCGCCGATCGGGATGACGCGATGAAGCTCTTTGTCGGCCTCGGCAATCCGGGGGCGCAATACGCCTTCAACCGTCACAATGTCGGCTTCATGGCGCTCGACGCCATCACCGATGCCCATAACTTTCCCGCTTGGCGCAAGCGTTTCTCGGGCTTCGTGTCCGAAGGCCGTCTTGGCGGCGAGCAGGTGATCCTCCTGAAGCCGCAAACCTACATGAACGAGTCCGGGCGCTCGGCGGGCGAGGCCATGCGCTTCTACAAGCTCGACGAGAAGGATGTGATCGTTTTCCACGACGAATTGGATCTGGCGCCCGGCAAGGTCCGGGTGAAGACCGGGGGCGGTGTAGCCGGCCATAACGGGCTCAAATCCTTGAGTGCGCATCTCGGCAACGACTATGTGCGCGTCCGCATCGGCATCGGCCACCCCGGCCATCGCGAGCGCGTGGTGGGCTACGTGTTGCATGACTTTGCCAAAGCGGACCTCGACTGGCTCGAGCCGCTGCTCGGTGCCATGGCCGAAGCCGCGCCGCATCTCGCCGACGGCGCCAACGACAAGTTCCAGACCCAGGTGGCGTATCTGACTCAAGCCGACGAGCCGGAGACGAAGAAGGCCAAGGCGGAGAAGAAGCAGGACAAGACGCCGGCGCCTGCCCCCGCGAAGCAAGAAAAGCCAAAGCCGGCCCAAGAGGGGGCGCTTGCCGCCAAGCTGCGCCGCTGGTTCGACTCGTAAGGACAAGAGAGTAGATGGGATTCAAATGCGGCATCGTCGGACTGCCCAATGTGGGCAAGTCCACCCTGTTCAACGCGCTGACCCAGAGCGCCGCGGCGCAAGCCGCCAACTATCCGTTCTGCACCATCGAGCCCAATGTCGGCGACGTGCCGGTTCCCGATCCGCGTCTCGACAAGCTCGCCGGGATCGCCAAATCAGCGCAGACCATCCCCACGCGGCTGACCTTCGTGGACATCGCCGGCCTGGTGCGCGGCGCCTCCAAGGGCGAAGGGCTCGGCAACCAGTTCCTCGCCCATATCCGCGAGGTGGACGCCATTGCTTACGTGCTGCGCTGCTTCGAGGACCCGGACGTGGTCCACGTAGACGGCAAGGTCGACCCTCTTGCCGACGCCGAGACCATCGAGACCGAGCTGATGCTCGCCGATCTGGACAGTCTCGAGCGCCGGATCCCGATCCTCGAGAAAAAGATTCGCGGCCAGGACAAGGAGGCGAAAGCGACGCTGGGGCTTCTGGAGCGCGTCTTGCCGCTGCTCCGCGACGGCAAGCCGGCGCGCCTCGCCGAGGTGAGCGACGAAGAGCGCCCCCTGTTCAGGACGCTCGGCTTGCTCACCTCGAAGCCCGTGCTCTATGTGTGTAATGTCGACGAGGCATCCGCCGCCACCGGCAACGCATACTCAAAGGCCGTCGAGGCGCGCGCTACCAAAGAAGAGGCTGGCTGCATCGTCATCTCCGCCAAGATCGAGGCGGAGCTTGCCGAGCTCGACGCGGACGAGCGCAGAGCTTATCTTGCGGATCTCGGTCTCCCCGAGCCGGGCCTCAACCGCCTGATCCAAGAAGGTTACAAGCTGCTCGATCTCGTCACCTATTTCACGGCGGGACCGAAAGAGGCCCGCGCCTGGACCATTCCGCGCGGTACCCGCGCCCCGCAAGCCGCCGGCGTGATCCACACCGATTTCGAGAAGGGCTTCATCCGCGCCGAGACCATCGCCTATGACGCGTATGTGGGGCTCGGCGGCGAGGCCCCTGCCCGCGACGCCGGTAAACTGCGCCTCGAAGGCAAGGACTACGTGGTCAAGGATGGCGACGTCCTGCATTTCAGGTTCGCCAATTAAGGTTGGTCTACGCCGCGGCCGCTATTCCAGTTTCTTCGCGCCGGTGGTGTGCGTTGGATCGTCTTGCGTTGAGGCGCCGGCACGGTAAGCCGACTTCTGGTAGCGGTCGCCATCCTTGCTGAGCTTGGTCGTCCAGCCGCTATTCCACTTGATCACCGCGGCATCGCCCTCATTCGCCCAGTTCCCGCTTAGGACATGGCCATCCTTTTCGCCGGCGGCTTTGCCGTCGCCGCTCAGCATGATTCTAAACGCGTTGCCCTTCGTATCCTCGGTCATGTAGTTGCCCGTCCAGTCGCCGGCAAACCCGGCGCTGCCGGTCAGAACGGCGATAAGGCCGGCGACAAGGAAGACTTTGAGCGATGTGTGGGTCATGGGCAGCCCCATCTTAGCGCGGCGCCGTCCGCTCGCCGCAAAAAAGAAGCCCCGGGACGGGGGGACGACCTCCGGGGCTTCCTTGGTTCCGAGTGGGGGAGGAACCGTCGGCGGGGTGGGGGAGAGACCCGTCGAATGCCCTAAGGCTAAGCCCTTCTGCGGTCCATCGCCCAATTACAATGCAGTAATCTTCGGGCACGTTTTGTCGCACCATTGCCCGAATCGTCGGTTTTCATAGTCCCTACAATTCGGGGGAACGGGGGAAGCCTTGCCTTTGCGGCGGGGCTTCTTCTGTTTGGAGGCCAGCTCCAACCCCCCGTCACGGCCAGCACGTCTTTCGCCGCTGAACTTTTTGTTTGGGGCGGGCGTTTAAGCCCTGCGTTCCACGAATAGTACAGGGCTGATTTCCATGTCGCGATATGTCCCCCGAAAGGGTTTCTTTGATCCGGATGATCTGGCGGTGATGGAGAGGACTCTCCAAGGCGCTTGGACAGCGATTGAGACTTCCAATCTCTTGAGCTTGGCGAAAGACGAAGCCCTGAAGCGCGCCGTTTGCGTGAAACTCTTCTCCGTCACCCGCAGCAAACCGGTTGAACCTGGGCTGCTCCTGGACGCCTTACTCGAGACCTTGCGGGAAGACCCGGCGAAAGCGCAATCCTCTCCCCAGTGATCTAACGCGCTTGATCTTAGGCCTTTGACTTGCGCGAGAAAGGCGCCTTCGTTTTTGCGGTCGGCGCGGGCGCCTCGACGATCGCCGAGCTCCCCTTGGCGGACATGTTTTTTGGGGGCGTGACACCCATGGAAACATAGACATTCATCAGTCGCTCCACGCCGCCTTCCGCCGGCCTGATCCAATCCGCAGGCACGTAGATTAGCGCGCCGCCGAAAGGCACCGGAGCCGAGGGCACCAGCACCGGGACATATCTGTGCTCCCCGATCTCGACCGGCTCGTGCGACGGCATCAACGCCAGGACCGCCGCACTCCCCTCGCCGCCGAAGAAACACCACACCGGGCTCATGCTCTTGAGGCTGTCCTCGTCGCCGCGATCCACGATCGCGACGAAGCGTTTGGACAGGTCGTAAACATTCGAGACCAGCGGAATGCGCATCATCAGCCAGTCGAAACTGTTGGAGATCCATGAGCGCAAGCCGGATTCGACCAAGAGCCCGAGCACGAAAATGATGGCGAGAATGATGCCGAGCCCGATGAAATAGGCGATCGTCGAGGAGCCGTAGACGTTCAGCCCGAGCGACGTAATGAGATTGCCGAGGAAGCTGCCGGGACCCGCATAGCTTGCCACCAGCGACGCGACCCACGCGGTCACCATCACCGTGACCATGATCGGCAGGAGCGCCAGAACGCCCGACAGGAAAATGCGGATAATCCGGCCCACGCGGCGGCCCTCCCGTTAGCGGATGGAGGCTAGCTTATTGCGCGCGTCAATGCACCAGATGCGAAATGGCCGGGACGAATCCCGGCCATCCGTACGCGGAACCTGAACCTGAGACTGTTAGCTTGCGCGCTTCAGCGCGTCGGCCGCGGCCACCTGGCGCAGGAAGTTCTCCACCGTATGGCGGAGCTGCTCGGCCTGGCGCGAGAGATCGCGGCTGACTTGCAGCATCTGCGTCGCCGACTGGCTCGTCTCGTCGACGGCCTTGGTGACGCCTGGCATATGGGCCACCACGTCTTCGGTGCCGCGCGCCGCCTGGCGCACGCTGTGTGAGATTTCCGAGGTCGCCGCCGATTGCTGCTGCACGGCGCCGGCGATCTCCTGGGTGTTCTTGTTCACCTCACCCATGGTGGTGACGATGGACTGCATGGCTTCGACCGCGCCATTGGTCGAGCTCTGGATCGAGTTGATCTGCTGCTTGATGTCATCGGTCGCCTTGGCGGTCTGGTCGGCGAGCGTCTTCACCTCGCTCGCAACCACGGCAAAGCCGCGGCCGGCCTCGCCCGCCCGCGCCGCCTCGATGGTGGCGTTGAGCGCAAGCAGATTGGTCTGCGCGGCAACGTCTTGAATGAGGCTCACCACGTCGCCGATACGCTGTGCCGCGGTCGCCAGGCCTTCAACCTTGAGGTTGGCGGTGCGGGCGTTCTCGGTGACTTGGTTGACGATGCGGCTCGCGGTGGAAACGCGCGTGCCGATATCGCTGACGGACACGGCCAGCTCCTCGGCGGTCGCCGCCACGGTCTGCACGTTGGCGGACGCCTCGTCCGAAGCCGAGGCCACGGAGGTGACGCGCTCGTTCGTGTCGGAAGCCACGTTCGACAGCACCCGCGCGGTCTCGTCCATGGTTCGCGCGCTGTCGGCGAAGGCCCCAAGAATGCCGGCGATCGAGCCGCGGAACTGATGGATCAGCTCCTCGGTGCGCTGCTGCGAGGCAAGCCGACCCTGAACCTGGCTGTCCTGCTCACTCTTGTGGCTCTCGCTCCACTGAATCGCATCGGCCTGGAACGTCTTCAGGGCTTTAGCGATGCCGCCCACCTCGTCGGACCGCGCGGCGTGTGGGACCACCCCGTCCATGTCCCATTTGGTGAAGCGCAGAATGACGCTGCTGAGATCGCTGAGCGCCTTCGAGAGGCCGCCGCCCCAGAAATAACCGAAGGCCGCGCCAAGACCGACCGCGACGACGAGCGCAAGCAACGCGGCCGCGCCCGCGTTCGGGATCAGTTGCTGGAGCACGAAGGACACCAGGACAGCCATAAGCGCCGTGGCGGCAAAGGCGAGCGTGACTTTCAGGCGGAGAACCATTTGAAATCTCTCAATTTTTAAAGCGAAAATCCGTCCCTAGAGGTCATGGCAGGGACGGCCAATACGGCGAATCCCCCGCGCAAAGCGTGTGGGGAAGCCTCTCTCTTTGTGGTTAAAACTCCCTTAGGATCGCCCCGTTTTGGGCGACGGCTCGCAAAATATTGCGGGATCGAGCCTAGCGCAGCGCCGCGGCGATATTGCCGCCGTCCACCGTCTCGACATGCCCGGTGGTCTTTCGCGCCTTCGCAAGCGCCAGGAACGCTTGTGCCACGTCGTCCGCCGTGACCTCGGCGCGGAGCAGGTTGCCACTCATATAGTCGGCCTCCGATACACCCCGTGCCTTGGACCGGGCCGCGATCATCTCGCCCGTGAGCAGCCCACTCCTGATACGGTCGGCGTTGACGCCATTTGAGCGGATACCGTCGGCGCCGTAATCGAGCGCGTATTGGCGCATGAGCAGCATGGTGGCGGCCTTGGGCAAACCATAGGGTCCGAAATTCTGGCCCGGATTCACCGCCTGCTTGGAGATGTTGAACAGGAGTACGCCGCCCGTGTCTTGCTTTTGCATGATGCGCACAGCCTCGCGCGCGACGGTCTGATGCGCGAAGAAATTGAGCTCGAAGCTCTGGCGCAAGGTCTCGTCGGAGACATCGCCGATACGCCCCTGCCACGCCGCGCCCGCGTTCGACACCAGAATGTCGACACCGCCGAAGCGCTCGCACACGGCTGCGAAAGCTTCTTTCACCTGTTCCGGCTTAGTCACGTCGCATGCAAGGCCGAGCCCTTTGACTTCGGCGGCAGCTTTCTTCGCCGCCTCGCCGTCGATGTCGAACAGCGCAACCGCGGCCCCATCGCCGGCGAGTGCTCTCGCCGTGGCAGCGCCGATGGCGCCCGCCCCCGTCACCACGGCAATCTGTCCGGTGAGCGGCTTCATCACCGCGCCCTTCAGCTTGGCTTGCTCGAGGCTCCAATATTCGAGCGCGAAGAGATCGGCCTCGGGCAGCGGGTCGTAGCGGCCGATGGCCTCGGCGTCAGTCACCACTCTGATCGTGTTCTCGGCGAGATCGCCCGCGATCGCGGCATCCTTCGCCGTACGCCCCAGTCCGAACAGACCGACGCCCGGCACCAAGATCACCCGCGGCATGGGGTCGAGCTTGGTCTTGGTATTACCAACCGCTTCGTTCTCGCGTGCGAAATAGGTGTCGTACTCGGCCGCAAACTGTTCGACCGCCGCCTGCACGGCAGCGCCGAAATCGTCGAGCTTGCCGGCTTCCGGCACCGGGACCACCAACGGTCTGTTCTTGGTGCGGATGATGTGGTCGGGCGTCACCACGCCGCGCTGACTGTAAGAGGCGAGTTCCGCGCCGTTCACGTAGTCGAGGATTTCCGGGCCCGTGCGCAACTCGGCGATGAACCGGATCGGCTCTGCATTGTCTTTCTTAATGGCACACGCCCCACGCAGGATCGGCGCGATCTCCGCTGCGGTTTCCAGGCTGCCTGCAATCTGCGCCGCCGGGAACACCACCGGGCGGCCCTGGCGCAAGCGGCTCTCGGCGAGTGACACCATCTCGATCATGCGCTCATAGGCTTCCCGGGCCGTTTCGCCGAAGGTGAAGATGCCATGCTTGTGCAGGATCAGCCCTTCCACGTCGGGCTTCTCCTCGAACACTTGGGCCGCCGCCTTGGCGAGCCCGAAGCCCGGCGCGATATAGGGCACGATCCCCATGCGCCCATCATAGACCTCGCGCGCTAAGGCCTCCCCGTCGGGCTGGTCCACCAGCGACAGCACCGCGGCGGCATGGGTATGGTCCACGAATTTATGCGGCAGGAAGGCGTGGAGCAGCGTCTCCACGGACGGGTTCGGCGCCGAGGCGTCGAGCAGGTTGAGCCGCTGCAGATTGACCATGGCCTCGTCCGACAGGGCGTCGAGCGCGCGCATCTTCCGCAAAGGCTCCAGCTTCACCGCCGGCAGCCCCCAAGGCTCCATGTCGGCCATGTCGGCGCCCGAGCCCTTGACCGCGATGACCTCGTGCTCCTGACCGAGATCGTCGGTGGCGCGGGTCTTCACCGACGTATTGCCGCCCCCGTGCAGCACGAGCAGCGGGTCGCGGCCGATCAGGCGCGTGGTGTAGACGCGAAGGGCGATGTCCTCATTGACGCCTTCGGCGTCATAGGCCTCGACCGTCTGCTTGGCGGTGTCGTCGTTCCATTGGCTTTGCATGGCGCGGGTTTTGGCAAGTTTCGTGACCTCCGGCAAGGAAAGAGCGCGCCTCAAGCTTGCGGCGAAAAATCCTCAATTCCGCCCCGGTCGGATACCGATTCGCAACATATTCACATGAATTATAGGAAGTTAGGGGCGTATCTGGATGAGGGAAATCAAAGTGGGTAGCTTCCGTAGTGCGTACCATCCCGAGCGGCACTATATGCGCGGCCCGGGACCGAAATGGCACGCAAAGCACACGGCCTCGCTTGTCGCCGCCGCCAGTCTCCAACCGGTCGTGAGCGCCAACGCGCCACGGGCGGCCAATGGGAGGGCCATGGGGGCGGTGGCCCAAAGCACCGTTATCACATGGATCGCGCCGACCGCGGCAGCCGCGGCCCTCGGCTTCATGGCCGTGATGGTGCTGGCGTAAGGCACGCGCATGACTGCCGAAAAGCAAGGGACCGGCGGAATTATCCGCTGGAGAGCCCGCCCCTTTATCCGTTCCTCAACGCCTAAGTTCTTAGAGTCTTGAATTCATGGGGTTCCCTTCTTGGGAACCGATCCCCATTTCCTAGGTTAGCTGAGGAGGGGGTTAACCCCTAACGCTCGAGGTAAACACCCATGCGCGGAGTTCTACTTACGGCCCTAGCGGGCCTTGTTGCCGTTTTCGTCGTCGCGGGCCCCAAACCCGCCTCGGCCCTGCCCGCAGCCGCGGCTCTGAATTACAGCCACGCCAGCGGGGACCTCATCGAGGTCAAGAAGTATTACAAGAAGCGTCGTTACTACAATCGCGGCCGCTATTACCGCGGGCCTCACTACCGGTCGTACCGATATAACCGGCCCTATTATCGGCCCTACTACCGCCCGTACTACAGGCCCTATTACCGGCGCCCGGGCGTCAGCCTCTGGTTCGGCTGGTAGGCTGATCGGGAACTAATTGGATCGACATGGCGCGGGACTTCGGTCCCGCGCCATTTTCTTATGCCGTCCCATGCTCTACGCGGCCGCTTGCTCCCGGTGCTCCGGATAGAGCAGCCGCAAACCTTCCGCCGTCGCGGGCGTCACGCCGCGCTCGGTGATGAAGCCGGTGATGAGCCGGGCCGGCGTCACGTCGAAAGCATAGTTGGCGGCGGGACTCCCCTCAGGCGTGATCGTCACGGTGGCGAGCGAGCCGTCAGGCAACCGGCCGGTCATCTGCGTCACCTCCGTGGCGTCGCGCTGCTCGATGGGAATGGCGCTGCCGTCGGTGAGGCTCCAATCGATGGTTGAATGGGGCAGCGCCACGAAGAACTGCACCCCATTATCCTTGGCGGCGAGCGCCTTCAGATAGGTGCCGATCTTGTTGGCCACGTCGCCGCTTGCCGTCGTGCGGTCGGTGCCGACGATGCAGAGATCCACGAGCCCATGCTGCATCAGATGACCGCCGGTATTGTCGGCGATGACCGTGTGCGGCACGCCATGGGCGCCGAGCTCGAATGCGGTGAGCGAGGCGCCTTGATTGCGTGGGCGCGTCTCGTCGACCCAGACATGGATGGGCAGGCCCTCATCGTGAGCGCGATAGATGGGCGCCAGCGCCGTACCCCAATCGACCGTGGCGAGCCAGCCGGCATTGCAATGGGTGAGGATGTTCACGCGCTCGCCCTGCTTGCGCTCCGCATGGGCCTGGATCAGCCCGACGCCCTTTTCGCCGATCCTCCGGCAGGTCTCCACGTCTTCGTCGCAGATCTCGCCGGCGCGGGCGAAGGCCGCCGCCACGCGCGCCCCTTGCGGCAGCTCCGTGAGCTCCTTCTTCATTTCATCGAGGGCCCAGCGCAGATTGACGGCCGTGGGGCGCGTCGCCGCGAGCGCGGCGCAGGCCCGGTCGAGACCATCATCGGAAGCGTCGCCCCGCATGGCGAGCGCCACGCCGTAGGCAGCCGTGGCGCCGATCAGCGGCGCGCCGCGCACTTGCATGGACGAAATGGCGTGTGCCGCGTCTTCCAGCGACCGCAAAGGGACGATCTCGAGCGCGAAGGGCAGCTTGGTCTGGTCGATGATCTCGGCCGAGACGCCGTCGTCGCCGAGCCAGATGGTCCGATAGGGCTTGCCGTCGATATTCATAGCCGTGGCTTAGCACACCCGGCCCTGCAAGTTGAGAGCCCTATTCGCCCTCGAAGGAGATCAGCGTGTGGCACTCCACCCCAAGTTCCGCGAGGCGCGCGCAGCCGCCGAGATCCGGCAGGTCGATGACGAAGGCCGCACCCACCACCTCGGCCCTTAGACGGCGCAACAGCTTGACGGCGGCGACCGCCGTGCCGCCGGTGGCGATCAAGTCATCGACGAGGAGCACGGGCTCGCCCGGGCTGAGCGCATCCTCGTGGACCTCGATGACGTCGATCCCGTATTCGAGCTCGTAATCCTGGCCGATGGCCTTGTGGGGGAGCTTGCCCTTCTTGCGGATCGGCACGAAGCCGCAGCGCAGACGGTCGGCCGCAGCCCCGCCCAGAATGAACCCGCGCGCCTCGACGCCGGCGACCGACTCCACGCGCTGGTCTTGGAACGGCCTGACCAGATCCTCGACGCAGGCCCGGAAGCCGGCCGCGTGGCCGAGCAGCGTGGTGATGTCGCGGAACATGATGCCCGGCTTCGGATAATCGGGAATGGTCCGCACGAGACCCTTGAGATCGATGTCGCTGGGCAAGGTTCATTCTCCACGAGAGCCGAAAGGCGCGGCGCCTTGATACTGGAACATGCCAGCGCTGACCAGGGCCGGATCAGCCGTTCAATACCCGCCCGGCCACCGCGTCGAGCTTTTTCAGGAGCTCGGGATCGCGCGCTTCCGGCGCGGTGATGATCGCCGTGTCCAGCGCCCGGTCGGAGCCGATCGGACATGGCTCGTGCTCGCGCGGGAAGTCTTTGGCGATCCGCGCCACGAGCCGCGCGGCTTTCTCGGCGTTCGCCATAAGCACGCGGATGATGTCCTGGACGGTCACCGCGTCATGGTCCGGGTGCCAGCAGTCGAAGTCCGTGACCATGGCGACCGTCGCGTAGCAGAGCTCCGCCTCACGGGCGAGCTTGGCCTCCGGCAAATTGGTCATACCGACCACAGAATAACCGAGGCCCTTGTAAGTCAGGCTTTCAGCGAGCGTCGAGAATTGCGGACCCTCCATGCACACATAGGTGCCGTCGCGCGCGACCGGGATGCTTTCGGCTTCCGCGGCTTCGGCGATACGCATGCGCAATCGCGGCGCGGTCGGATGCGCCATGGAGACATGGGCCACGCAGCCTGTGCCGAAAAACGAGGTCGCCCGGTTGTGCGTGCGGTCCACGAACTGATCCACGATGACGAATGTGCCCGGCGGCAGGTTTTCCTTATAGGAGCCGCAAGCCGACAACGAGATCAGATCGGTCACGCCGGCGCGCTTCATAACATCGATATTGGCGCGATAATTGATGTCGGTCGGCGACAACCTATGGCCCTTATCGTGGCGCGACATAAACACGATAGGGAGACCGTCGATGTCGCCGACGCGGACCGCAGCCGACGGCGCGCCCCATGGGCTCGCGATATGGTCCTCGCGTACGTTTTGCAGGCCTGGCAAGTCGTACAGCCCGGAACCGCCGATAATGCCGAGCACCGCTTTCGTCATGACATCCCCCTTAAACCGGTCACTCGCCGATATGCATGTAGACCAAGGCCCAGACATGACTACCACGGCCGTCTTTGCCCGGCGCGAAGCCTTCGGCGCGCGTATTGATGAGCCAGAGCGGGCCTTGCTGCCCCAGCCCAAGCGGCACGCCGTCGGCCTCGAGTGCCAGAATGTAATCGGAGCCGTCGATATCTTCCGGCAGGAGGTAGCCGGTATAGCCATCCGCCGCGATGAATGTGGTTTTCACCTTTGCCGCCTCGATGAAACCCAGCACCTCGCTCAGAAGCGGCCCCGTGAAGGTGGCCTCTTTCTCCAACTCGATGGGCTTGGCCTTGACCGTGCCTTGCGGCAGGGCCTCCAGCGTGGCGCGGTCGAATTCGAGCCCGTGCTTGAACTTGACCTTCAGCACGGACAGCAGGCTGTCCTGTTTGGCGTCGAACGGGCCGCGATTTGACTTGCCGACAAGCCCGCCCACGGTGAGCACCACCATGTCTTTAGGCGTGGCCGCGTCATCGGCGGCGAGCGCGGGAAAGCTTGCGAGCACGATCAGGAAAAGCGTGAGCACCCGCGCCACGGCAGACCTCAAGTTGCGTCGGCGTGATCGCGGCGATGAAGCCGCGCCCACACGGCACGCTTCGAAAGATACATGATCACCGCGAACACGAGCAGGAAGATCATGATACGCCCGCCGAGCTTATACCGCTCCTCGAGCTTGGGCTCCGCCGCCCACATGAGGAAGGCCGACACATCCCTCGCATAATTGTCGACCGTGGGCTTGGTGCCGTCGGTGTAGGGGATGACCCCGTCCACCAAGGGATTGGGCATGGCGATCTGGTGGCCCGGGAAGGCCTTGTTGTATTGCATGCCCTGGGTCATCTCGAAGCCGGCCGGCGGCGGCGCGTAACCCGTAAGCAACGCATAGATATAGTCGGGACCTCCGGGGCGCGCCTTGGCCATGACCGAAAGATCAGGCGGTAACGCCCCATTGTTCGCAGCCCGCGCCGCAGCGTCGTTCGGATAAGGCGAGCGGAACCGGTCGGACGGGCGCCCCGGGCGCTGGAACATTTGGCCCTTGTCGTCAGGACCGTCGGTGATTTGCGCCTGGGCGGCGAGAACTTCGACCGCCTTCTCCGAGAACTCCGGCCCACCGGGCTCGCCGAGATTGCGGTAGGACAAAAGCCGCATCGAATGGCAGTTGGCGCAAATATCCTTGTAGACGCGATAACCGCGCTGGAGCTGCGCCCTATCGTAGTGGCCGAAGGGCGGCGCAAAGGACCACTCCTGCGCCTTGATTTCGGAACCATGGCCGTTTCCGGCGTCCTCGGCGAACGCGGCGCCGGGAACGGCGAGCGCGGCGAGAAGCGCGGCGGCGAACGTCGAAAGGTGCCGCATCACGCCACCCCCTCGCCTGCGGTCGCGGCCGTGCGCGGCGGCGGGGCCTCCGCCGGCCGTTTGCTGTCCGGCCCTAAGACCGACTGCGTGATACTGCCGGGCAGTTTCTTGGGCCGCTCGATCAGACCGACGATCGGCATGACAATCAAGAAGAAGCCGAAATAGTAGAAGGTGCACAGACGGCCGAAGAACAGATACCAGCCTTCGGGCGCCTGCGAGCCGAGATAGCCCAGCGCCACGCAGTCGATCACGAACAGCCAGAAGAACCATTTGTAGATCGGCCGGTAGCTCGTCGAGCGGATGCGCGACGTGTCTAGCCACGGCACGAAGAACAGGACGCCAATGCCGCCGATCAAGCCAATGACGCCCAGCAGCTTATCCGGAATGGCGCGCAGGATCGCGTAGAACGGCAGGAAGTACCACTCAGGCACGATGTGCGGCGGCGTCTGCAAAGGATTGGCCTCGATATAGTTGTCCGCGTGACCGAGGAAGTTCGGCGCGTAGAAGAGAAGCACACCAAACAGGATCAGGAACATCACCAGAGCGAAGCCGTCCTTGATCGTGTAGTACGGATGGAACGGCACCGTGTCCTTCGGCGTCTTCACGTCGACGCCCGTGGGGTTGTTGTTCCCCGGAATGTGCAGCGCCCAAATATGCAGGATGACCACGCCCGCGATGATGAACGGGAACAGGTAGTGGAGCGCGAAGAGCCGGTTCAACGTCGGCGCGCCAACCGAGAACCCACCCCAGATCCATTGCACCAGCGTGGTGCCGAGCCCCGGGATCAAAGTATCGAGCGATGAGAACAGATTGGTGATCACGGTCACCGCCCAGAAGCTCATCTGCCCCCACACGAGCGAGTAGCCCATGAAGGCGGTGGCGATCATCAGCAGCAGGATCAGCACGCCCAAAATCCACAGGATTTCGCGCGGCGCTTTGTAAGAGCCGTAATAAAGCCCGCGAAACGTATGGATGTAGGCTGCGAGGAAGAACATGGAGGCGCCGACCGCGTGCGCATAGCGCAGCAGCCAGCCCCAGTTCACGTCCCGCATGATCTTCTCGACGGAGTCGAACGCGCCTTCGGGCGTTGGCACGTAATGCATGGCGAGCACGATGCCGGTGACGATCTGCACCGCCAGCATGAAGGAAAGGATGCCGCCGAACGTCCACCAATAGTTCAGGTTGCGCGGCGTCGGGAAGACCATGAACTGGTCGTGCATCATCCGGGGCAGCGGCAACCGCGAATCGAACCATCGCTCGATGCCGGTCGATGGCTTGTAAGTGGAAGGATGCGCCATGGTCCCGGCCTAACCGATCGTGATCTTGGTGTCTGAGGTGAAGGTGTAAGGCGGGATGTACATGTTCTGCGGCGCAGGTCCCACGCGCACCCGGCCCGCCGTGTCGTACTGCGACCCGTGGCACGGGCAGAACCAGCCGCCATAGTCGCCCTTGTATTGGCCGGGCGCCTGGCCCTGGGGAATGCAGCCGAGATGAGTGCAGATCCCGATCATCACCAGCCACGGCTCGCGCTCGGGCGCGGCGCGGTTGTCGTCGGTAGCCGGCGCGTCGTCCGGCAGATTGGCGTTGCGCGCCAGCGGATCGATCAGGTCGTCGACTTTGACGCCGGTCGCCTCCTCGACCTCCTTGGCCGTGCGGTGGCGAATGAAGATGGGCTTGCCGCGCCACATCACCGTGATGGCCTGGCCCTCCTCGATGGGCGCAAGGTCCACATCGGTGCTGGCCAGCGACAAGGTCGAGGCGTCCGGGTTCATCTGATCGAGCAGCGGCCACAACATGGCCGCGCCGCCGATCGCGGCGAAGCCGCCGGCGCCGATCAGGATCACATCGCGGCGCGACGGATCGTCGTCTTCAAGTAAAGATGGGTCGGTGGACGTATCGGGGTTGGCCACGGGCCAAGAGCTCCTGACGATTTAAGGAGCCGAAGAGAGCAACAGCCCAGCCTCTCGGCCCTCTTAGCCGGCAACAAACGCGCCGAACTTCTGTTATTGCCTCTCGTAGTGCCGTTGACCGGAACGATTGGTGCCGGTTTTTCTGGCACTGCTTCTCCAGGTTGTCCAGGGCCCGCAAGATGGTCAAATTGGCGCAGAAGGGACCTGATCGAGATCAAAGTTTGGGCACGCCGCCTCATATGCCATGCCCAGGCAGCACGCCTTGTGACAGGATTCACACGTGGAGCGGTAGAACAGCAAGTCCATGCAACAGGAAACCGCCAAAGAGCCGAAAATGAATGACGCGTTCGAGACGGGTAAGGATCGCGCGCGAAGCTGGTTCGAGACCCTACGCGACCGCATGCTTGCGGGCCTCGAGGCGGTGGAGGACGCGGCTGAAGGCGCGCCCGGCTGCGAGGGCAAGGAGGCCGGCCGCTTCACCCGAAAAGCCTGGACCCGCGAGGACGGCGGCGGCGGGGTGATGTCTTTGATGTCCGGCAGGGTCTTCGAGAAGGCCGGCTGTCACACCTCGACCGTCCACGGCGAATTTCCAAAGGAGTTCGCCAGCCAGATCCCCGGCGCCGACGAGGACCCGCGCTTCTGGGCCTCCGGCATGTCGTTCATCGCCCACCCCACCAACCCGAACGCGCCGACCGGGCACATGAACACCCGCATGGTGGTGACCTCGAAGGGCTGGTTCGGCGGCGGCGGCGACCTTACGCCGGTCCTCAATCGGCGGCGAAACCAAGACGACCGAGATTCGAAGGATTTCCACGCGGCCATGAAGGCCGCCTGCGAGGGGCAGCCTTCGGCCGACTATCCGCGCTTCAAGGATTGGTGCGACGAATATTTCTATCTTGCCCACCGGAAGGAGCCGCGCGGCATCGGGGGCATCTTCTACGACTATCTCGACTCAGGCGATTGGGAGGCGGACTTCGCCTTTACCCAAGAGGTCGGCAAGAGCTTCGTCGAGGTGTATCCGGAGATCGTGAAGCGCAACATCGGCAAACCCTGGACGGACGAAGACCGCGAGGAGCAGCTCGTCAGGAGAGGCCGCTATGTGGAGTACAACCTGCTCTACGACCGGGGCACCATCTTTGGGTTGAAAACCGGCGGCAATGTCGAGGCAATCCTGTCCTCCCTGCCGCCCCTGGTCCGCTGGCCTTAAGGGACCCTAGCCGCGGATCCCGGCATACATCAGAGGCGGGGTGATCGGGGCCGTAACGCCGGATTCGATGGCGGCGGCGCTGCGGAGGTCGAAGCCTGCGAACGAGGCGTCTTGGGCGAGGCGCCCGAACAGCATCGCGAGCGCCGTAAGCACCAGAACTGCAACGATTTTCCGCATATCCGCTTCCCTTCCTTCGGCCCTGGAAGCGCGTGCCCCGCGCTCACCTGTGCGAAGGTTTAGGGTTTGGCGGCTGAACCCAGTCTGAGGCGGCCGTTCATCTGCCGTTTAGGTTCCGCGACTGGCCCAAAAATCATGCTTGCCAAGGGGTTCGGCATCGCTCATCCTCTTGGGCACCGGGCGCCCACGGCTTTGGGCGCGGACTTGGACGACGGCAAAGTGACTAGCGGCGCAACAGCTCGACCCTTTCCTGACATCTCAAGACGTCGAAGGCCCCTCTCTGTCGAGGCGGGTCGGCGGCCCGTTGTGTGAAACTTTTGAAACGGGAAAGGATTCCCTGACATGTCTCGTGTGAACGGCACTGTGAAATTCTTCAACCATACGCGCGGCTTCGGCTTCATCCAGCCGGAAGACGGCGGCAAGGACGTCTTCGTGCATGCCTCGGCGCTCGAGCGCTCCGGCATTCCGCCCCTAAACGAGGGCGACAAAGTCTCTTTCGAGATCGAGGACGACCGTCGCGGTCGCGGCAAGCAAGCAGCCAACGTGCAGCTCGCCTAAGCAAGCGCGAAAATCTGACCCTTTTGAACCGCCGGGCCCCGCCCGGCGGTTTTTTCATGCGCGTTCAGAAGCTTGAGAGCCACGAGCCGTTCAGGCTCGGTTCATCTTGTTGGCCCTAAATTGCCTCAAAGCGGGGGCAAAAACTCGCTTCACCCTATCCCTGGGGGAACCCTCCACTCCGCAAGACGCCTCCCAGCATCTTGCGCTTAAGGAACGCGAACAATGGGTAAGACAACCTTCACAGCACTGATTGCTGCGTTCGTCGGGGTCATGGCCCTGACACTCTCCGTTCCGGCGGAAGCCGGCCGCGGACACGGAAATGGCTGGAAAGGTGGCGGCAACCGCTACGTCCAGAACAACTATTACGGCCGCGGCGGCGGCTACTATGGCCGCCGTGGCGGTGACAACTGGAATGCGGTCGGCGCAGGCCTGCTCGGCTTCGGCGTCGGCGCCATCGTCGGCAGCGCGCTCACGCCGCGCGAGGTCTATGTGGCGCCCCCGCCTCCGCCGCCCCGGCCCGTCTATACGAATGCCGGCTACGGACCGCCTGCCTGGACGCCGGACTGGTACACGTACTGCTATTCGCGCTACCGGAGCTTCAACCCGAACACCGGCACCTTCGTCGGCTATGACGGCTACGAGCACTTCTGCCGCTAGTCACGAAACGCGATGAGACGTCCTGCGGCCCGTCGGATTTACCTCCGGCGGGCCGTTGCTTTTGCAACACACTCGCCTTCGATCGGGCGTGTCGCGCGAGACCCGAGCGCGCCGTGCGGATTCCGCTAACCATCGGTTTTGACGAGGCATTTACCCCTGCGTCAACTAAGCCCGCCCCGTGGCCCCATTGTGCCTTGAACGTGGCCGCGGGACGGCTCAAAATTGGTGCGTTCCGGGATGAGTCCAACGCGCGGCCGCAACGCCCTCGCTGGTCGCGTTAACTTATTGATCAGACGAACGAAGGACTCTTGAACAGCCATGACGTCGATTGTCGCCGAACCCGCGATCACCGAGACCTCCCGCGACCAGCCGAATGCGCCTGCCGACCGCCAGGCGCTCCAGAGAATTCGCCCTCACCAGGGCATGGTGGCCTGGCCGACCGTCTATCTCGCCCTGGGCATCGTCGTCGCCTTCACGCTCGTCTGCACGCTCGGCACCTTGGGGCTAATCCCGCTCTGGCTCGGGCTGATCCTCAATACGCTGGTTCTCTATGCCGACCAGACGCCGCTGCATGAGGCCTGTCACGGCAACATCGCCGGCCGCGACTCGCGCTGGCTCTGGCTCAACCACCTTATCGGCTTCGCCTGCGGCACGATCTTGCTGCACGAGTACAAAGCCTTCCGCTACATGCACCTCGCCCATCACCGGGACACCAACAATCCGGAGCTCGATCCCGACCACTGGGTCGCGGTCAAGAACCCGTTCCTGGTGGCCTTCCGCTGCCTGACGATCGTGTTCTGGTATCACCAGTATTTCTGGAAGCACATCGCCTTCCACGCACACATTCCGGGCATGCGGCCGCTCACAATCCACATCATGATCATGCACATGCTCTACTACGGGGTGGCGATAGGCCTGTCGCTGATGGGCTATTGGCGCGAAGTGCTGATGCTGTGGATCTTCCCGCACATCCTCGCCTCGGCGCTGATCATCTACTTCTTCGCCTATCTCACCCATGCGCCTCATGAGGTGCACCAGCGCTATCGCGATACCAACGTGTTCTGGGTGCGCGGCAAGATCGTCGAGCCGGTCGTGAACTGGCTCTACCTGTTTCAGAACTTCCACCTCATCCATCACCTCTTTCCGCGGATTCCCTTCTACAGATACGGCCAAGCCTTCCGCGATCTGAAGCCGGTGCTGGATAAGGAACAGGCGCACATTTACGAGTACGACTTCGGGCCCCACAACGAGGCGCAAGCGCAGTCGTCCTCTTAGAGGTTGCCGCCCTGCTCGAAGCTGAGATCGGCCGGCGAGATCAGCACCGAGAACCGCTGACACCAGATCACCACGCTCGGGAACTGCTTGAGATCGACGCCGGCCGGGATCGGGTAATTCTGGCTGCCCTTGAAGGCGCGCAACCGACCAAGGTCCACATACATCGTGTCGGTGACGTCGCTCGAGGAGCGGATGTTGGCCTTCGGCACCAGATAGACGTGGAAGTCGGGGCCCGGTCCCACCTCGAAGTCTTCGCCGAGAAAGACGGTGCTGGGATAGACGCTGACCGCGCCCTTGCCGTAATGCACCGGATCGTTGGGGTTGGGCTGGATGAATGTGCCCTTGGCCACGAGCTTGCCGGTCTCCTCCCGGCTCAAGCTCTCCGTGGCGTCCGGCGGCGGGAAAATGTACGGGAAGACGAAAATCCCGATCACAAAACCGGCGGCCAGTCCGAGCAGGCCTCCGGCCAGAAACCCCTTCACCCACCGCCACATGTCATGCCTCCCGCAACCCCAAATAGAGCTTAGGAGCTTGCCATGGCGAGCCCATGAAGGCGAGCGGCCGACGGCTCAATGCATACAGAGCTCGCCTTCCACGAAGCTGAATTCTGTCGGCGAGATCAGCTTCTTGTGCGCCACGCGCACCCGGTAAAGCGGTCCTTCGAGATTTGCGTCCCAGAAATCCAGGAAATCCGTGAGCCGGGGAAAGCGCGGCGCCATGTCGTAATCCTGCCAGATATAGCTCTGCAGCAGCTTTGGATGGTCGGGAAGACGGTAGAGAATTTCGGCGGTGGTCAGCGAGTACCCAGCAATCTGGTGAACGAATCCCTGGTCCATCAGTCCTCGTCCCTGTTTGGTCGGCATGTTTTGATTCTTTCAATGCTAATCACGGGCCGGGCTTGCGTCCAGGTTATTTAGTCAGCCAAATCAACATCTTGGCAGCAGACCGAAGACACTGCTGATTTTTTGGCACTCTAGCCTTGAAAGTGCCAAAACCGGGGTCTAGATACCGTTTGCGGCGCGCCCGTTCCGGGCTCTGCGCCTGTTTCACGACAATTTGGACAATCTGTTTGGAGGAGATCGCAAGATGAAGTTTCGTCCATTGCATGACCGCGTCGTGGTGCGACGGATCGATGAGGACGAACGGACCAAAGGCGGCATCATCATCCCGGACACCGCGAAGGAGAAGCCGCAGCAAGGCGAAATCGTCGCTGTCGGCCCCGGTGAGACCGACGAGAAGGGCCAGGTTCAGCCTCTGGACGTAAAGCCCGGCGACCGCGTGCTGTTCGGCAAGTGGTCCGGCACCGAGGTAAAGATCGACGGCGAGGACCTGCTCATCATGAAAGAGAGCGACATTCTCGGCGTGCTCGAAGACTCGGTCGCCAAGAAGAAGGCCGCCTAACCATCCGTTTTGAATTCCACCTTTGCCCTTGAGACGCCGGTTGGCTGGCGCCATGGGTGAGGCCCTTAGGAGTAAGAAGACATGTCTGCGAAGGAAGTAAAATTTTCCCAAGACGCGCGCGAGAAAATGCTCAAAGGCGTCGATATCTTGGCCAACGCGGTCAAGGTGACGCTCGGCCCGAAGGGCCGAAATGTCGTGCTCGAGAAATCCTTCGGCGCGCCGCGCATCACCAAGGACGGCGTCACGGTCGCCAAGGAGATCGAGCTCGAGAACAAGTTCGAGAACATGGGCGCGCAGATGCTGCGCGAGGTTGCCTCCAGGACCGCCGATGAGGCGGGTGACGGCACCACGACCGCCACCGTGCTGGCCCAGGCCATCGTCAGGGAGGGCGCGAAGTCCGTCGCCGCCGGCTCGAACCCGATGGACCTGAAGCGCGGCGTCGATCTCGCCGTTGCGAAAGTGGTCGAGGCCCTGAAGGAGAAATCCAAGAAGGTCACCTCCAACGAAGAGATCGCCCAGGTCGGCACCATTTCCGCCAACGGCGATCAGGAGATCGGCCGCTTCATTTCCGAAGCCATGCAGAAGGTCGGCAATGACGGCGTCATCACCGTCGAAGAGGCCAAGAGCCTCGAGACCGAGCTGGAAGTCGTCGAGGGCATGCAGTTCGATCGCGGCTACATCTCGCCCTACTTCATTACCGACGCCGACAAGATGCGCGTCGAGCTCGAGAACCCTTACATTCTCATCGACGAGAAGAAGCTCTCCAATCTCCAGTCGCTGCTGCCGCTGCTCGAGGCGGTGGTGCAGTCCGGCCGTCCCTTGCTGATCGTGGCCGAGGACGTGGAGGGCGAGGCGCTGGCCACGCTCGTGGTCAACAAGCTGCGCGGCGGTCTGAAGGTCGCCGCCGTGAAGGCGCCGGGCTTCGGCGATCGCCGCAAGGCCATGCTTCAGGACATCGCCGTACTGACGGGCGGCCAGGTCATCTCCGAGGACCTCGGCATCAAGCTCGAGAACGTAACGCTCGACATGCTCGGCCAGGCGAAGAAGATCGTCATCACCAAGGATGACACCACGATCGTCGATGGCGCCGGCAAGAAGAAGGATATCGAGGCGCGCGTCGCCCAGATCCGTCAGCAGATCGAGGACACCAGCTCCGACTACGACCGCGAAAAGCTGCAGGAGCGGCTGGCCAAGCTCTCCGGCGGCGTTGCCGTGATCAAGGTCGGCGGCGCCACCGAGACCGAAGTGCGGGAGCGGAAGGACCGCGTCGACGATGCACTGAATGCGACCCGCGCGGCCGTCGAGGAAGGCATCGTACCGGGCGGCGGCGTGGCGCTGCTTCGTGCGTTGAAGGCGCTCGACACCGTCAAGGGCGCCAACGAGGATCAGAAGGTCGGCGTCAACATCGTCCGCCGTGCCCTTCAGGCTCCGTTGCGTCAAATCGCCGAGAATGCCGGCGAGGACGGGGCCGTGGTCGTGGGCAAGATCCTCGACAAGGACGAGTACAACTACGGCTACAACGCCGCGACGGGCGAGTACGGCAACCTGGTCAAACAAGGCGTCATCGACCCGGCCAAGGTCGTGCGCACCGCGCTCCAGGATGCGGCCTCTATCGCCGGCCTGCTGATCACCACCGAAGCCATGGTGGCCGAGATGCCGAAGAAGGCATCGGCGCCCGCCATGCCCGGCGGCGACATGGGCGGCATGGGCGGTATGGGCTTCTAGTCTCGTAGCGTTCAGTTGCGTAGGTTGCGTCGCGTAAGTTGCGTCCCTGCGTAAAAAGTACCCCCAGAGTATCGAGCCGCGCCTTCGGGCGCGGCTCTTTTTTTATGTCTCCGTTGTCGTCATGGCCGGGCTTGTCCCGGCCATCCACGTCTTTAGATTAGTCGGCCGTGAATGCCCGGCACTTCGGCCGAGCATGACGAGGAGTCATCCGTGGCGCGGAAAGACCAAAGCACATCAGGAGCCATTCGCGCCGGCGTCGGCGGCTGGATCTATGCGCCCTGGCGCGGGGTGTTCTATCCCAAGGGGCTCCGACAAGCCGACGAGCTCGCCTACGCCACGAGCCACCTCACCTCGATTGAAATCAACGCCACCCATTACCGGCTGCAAAGTCCGAAGAGCTTCAAGAAATGGGCAGACACCGCGCCCGATGGCTTCGTCTATTCGGTGAAGGGCCCGCGCCTCGTCACCCAGCAGAAGGTTCTGGCCGAGACGGACAAGTTCATCGAGCGCTTCTTCGCCTCCGGACTAAGCGAGCTCGGCGACAAGCTCGGACCGGTGCTCTGGCAATTCGCGCCTTTCAAGACATTCGATGAGACCGACTTTGCCAAGTTCCTGGAACATCTGCCGAAAGACCTCGATGGGCGAAAGCTCAACCACGTGGTCGAAGTCCGCCATGCGAGCTTCCAGGATCCAGCGTTCATTCGCCTGCTCAAGGAGCATGGCGTGGCCCCTGTCTATGTGGACAGCGAAGACTATCCGTCCATCGCCGACCTCACCGGCGACGTCGTCTATGCACGGCTTCAACGCGGCGACGAAGCGATCGAGACCGGCTACCCGCCGAAGGATCTCGACACATGGGCCGCGCGCGCCAAGGCGTGGTCCGAGGGCGGCACGCCGGAGGATCTGCCTGTGGTGGACAACGGACACATAGCGGAGGTCAAACCGCGCGATGTGTTCGTGTATTTCATCCATGAAGGAAAGCTGCGCGCGCCCGCGGCAGCCATGAGCTTCATCGAGCGGCTCGGTTAGGTCTGGGCGGCCAGTTCCTTGGCTCTCGCCAGGAGCCGCTCGCGGTCGTCCGCAAAACCGCCCTCGATCCAGTGCTGCTCGAGCAGGTGCAGCATCGCGCCGATCTCCGGTCCCTTGAAGTCGCCGAGCGCAGTGATATCGGGGCCGCGTAGCGGGAACGCCGGCGCCTGCCAGCGGTCCGGCAGGGCCAATGCGCGAAGCCAGCCATCAGCTTCGGCGGGTGCGCCGCTCGCGGCCCACGCGAGCAGCACCTTCGGCGGAAACCGCTCCGCCCCGATCTTGTAGAGCAAGCGCTTGGCGGCATCCTCACCGGGCAGCGCGGCATCGAGGGTCTCATCGGCGCCGAGCGCGAGCAGCGCCTGATCCGCGTTGGACAGCTTGAATCGCGCGGCAAGCCGCGGCGCATCCTCGGCCACGAACACCGAGAGCGCGGCGAGCCGCAAAATCGCATTGGGCTCCCGGCCGCGCGCCGCCTCGATGCCGATGAGCCGCGCCAGACGGTCGAGCCGCGGCGCGCTTCCCAGAATGTCGCTCAGAAGCCCGAAGTCGAACAGCGCTTCGACACCCTCGAACGCGCGCGGCGCCACCAACAGCCGCTTGAGCTCGGCAGCGATCCGTTCCGCCGAAAGCTGGGCGAGGCCGTTCCGTTCGTTCACGCAGGCCGAAAGTCCTGCCGCATCGAGTGGCTCCTTACCGTAGTAGGCATTGAAGCGGAAGAAGCGGAGGATCCGCAGATAGTCTTCCCGGATACGGGCCGCCGCATCGCCGATGAAGCGCACCCGTCCCGCGAGCAGATCTTCATAACCGCCGAGCGGGTCGTAAAGCCGGCCGTCCGCGCCGGCGTAGAGCGCGTTCAGAGTGAAGTCGCGCCGTTGCGCGTCCTCCGACCAGTCCGTGGTGAAGGCCACCTTGGCGTGGCGGCCGAAGGTCTCGATGTCGCGCCGCAGCGTCGTCACCTCGAAGGAGACGCCGCCGGCGACCACCGTCACAGTCCCGTGCGCGATGCCGGTGGGAATGGCCTTGAGGCCCGCTTTGCGCGCGCGAGCCATGACGTCCTCCGGCACCGCCGTGGTGGCGAAGTCGATGTCCGTCACTGACCGCCCCAGCAGCGCGTCCCGCACCGCGCCGCCCACGGCGCGCGTCTCGATGTCATCGCCCGAAAGCGCGGCGAACACGCGGACTGTTTCAGGCCGCTTGAGCCATCCGGCGTCCTTCAACGAAGGCGGCGCTTCGGCGCGGGGGGTGTCGTGCTCGGCCATGAAGCCTCTAGGGTCAGTCGACGCCGCCGGGTTTGATCACGCCGTCTTCGACGACAGGCGGGTGATAGGTCCCCTCGGGGCTGCCGCCGGAGAACTGCACCAGCGTCACCGTGACGGCAATCAGGAGTCCGAAGCCAATGGTCAGCAGCCAAAAGATCGGCGCGCCGGTCATCGCGCTCGCCGGCGCCCTGCCCTTCACCCAGACCATGTAAGCGGCGTAAATCAGGAACGGCAGGGCAAAGAGCAGAATATCGATGAGGGCGATGCGCAACATCAGCTTGGCCGGTCTCCCCAAGGTAGGCGTGCAAGCACGCGTGTTTTGCCGAGACCTTAGCGGCGCGTGCCCGACAATGCGAGGCCGGTTCAGCCCTCCATGGGGAACGGAAAGAAGGCGCCGCCGCTCCACACGCCGGTGCCCTGGCCGGTCTCGGTGGCGAGCTCCGTCAACTCGTAATAGACCGGCCTTGCGAGCTGTGCGCGCAAGCCGTCGCGCACCTCGACATATGGCGCATGGCCACCCTCCGGTTCGGCACGAAAGCCGATCGCATGGTCAGGCCCGGCCGTCACCACGTCATCGACATTGGTGCGGAAGGAAAGCCGCTGATCGCGGCCCGTCCCTTCCCGCGTCATCTCCACCGCGATGAAGGGTTCCCCCTCCACGGCGATGGGCACTTTCTCCACAGGCGTCACCAGGTAGAACCCGTCGTCTTCGCGGCGCAACACAGTGGCGAACAACTTGACCAGGGGGTGGCGGCCGATGGGGCTTCCCTGGTAATACCAAGTTCCGTCGCGGGCGATTTCCAGCCCGATATCTCCGCAAACATTAAGGTTTGGCAATAATGGCTTGGCCGGTTTGCCGCCGTCCTTGCCAGATGCTACGAGTCCGTCTCTCTTATCTTGGTCAGGCATTGTCATATTCGCCGCGATACGACCTCGTTTTTCGCTCCGCCAAGCGCCCGGTGCCAACGGTATTGTGACCCAATTGCCAGTCAAAGTGTTCCGCTTTTCCCGGCCTTTGGCCCTATATATTCCCATCATCAGGATCGAGCGAAACGGAAGCCATGACCACACTTGAATCTGAGACCCAACTCGTGGATCGCCTCGACGAGATCGGCGCCAAGATCCAGGACGTGCGGGACACCACCGCCACTGTCATCTTCGGCCAGGACCGCGTCATCGATCTGGCCTTGACCACGCTTCTCTCCGGCGGCCACGCGCTCCTGATCGGCGTGCCGGGCCTCGCCAAGACGAGCCTGGTGGAGACGCTGGGCGCCGTGCTTGGGCTTGAGAACAAGCGCATTCAGTTCACGCCCGACCTCATGCCGTCGGACATCGTGGGCTCCGAGGTGCTTGAAGAGGACAGCGGCGGCCGCCGCGACTTCCGCTTCGTCAAGGGCCCGATCTTCACGCAGCTTCTGATGGCCGACGAGATCAACCGGGCGAGCCCCAAGACCCAGTCCGCCCTGCTCCAGGCCATGCAGGAAAATCACGTCACCGTCGCGGGCATCCGCCACGACGTGCCGCGCCCCTTCCACGTCCTCGCCACCCAGAACCCGCTGGAGCAGGAAGGCACCTACCCGCTGCCCGAGGCGCAGCTCGATCGCTTCCTGTTGCAGATCGACGTGTCCTACCCGGATGCCGACTCCGAGCGGCGCATGCTGTTCGCCACAACCGGCACGGAGGAGCGCAATCTCAAGACGATTCTGTCCGCCGAGGAGTTGATGATGGCCCAGCGCCTTGTGCGCCAGCTGCCGGTCGGCGACCAGGTGGTGGACGCCATTCTTCAACTCGTGCGCTCCGCGCGTCCCGGTACCGGCATCGACAAAACCTTGGATGAGATGATTGCCTGGGGCCCCGGCCCCCGCGCGAGCCAAGCGCTGATGCTCGCCGTGCGCGCCAAGGCAATGATGGAGGGCCGGCTTGCGCCGTCCGTGGACGACGTGGTTGACCTTGCAGAGCCTGTGCTGAAGCACCGTATGGCGCTCACCTTCGCCGCCCGCGCCGAAGGGATCGAAATGAGCGACATGATGACAAGGCTCATCGAGCCGCTGAGGTAGACCCGCCTTGGCCAACGCGCAGGCATCGCTTCAGCCCTTTCTGGCCGAGGAAGCCGAAGCCCATGGGCTTGCGGCGCGCATGCCCGCGCTTCTCATCGAGGCGCAGCGCGTCGCGCACACCGTGACCCATGGCACGCACGGGCGCCGTCGTTCAGGCCCCGGCGAAACATTCTGGCAGTTCCGCCATTTCGACACGAACGACTCGGTCGCCAGTATTGACTGGCGCCGCTCGGGAAGCTCCGACCATCTCTTCGTGCGCGAGCGCGAATGGGAAGCGGCCCATACGGTCTGGCTTTGGGTCGACCTGTCGCCGTCCATGCGTTTCCGCTCGTCCCTGTCGAAGACCTCGAAGGAGAGCCGCGCCGTGGTGCTGTCCCTGGCGCTCACCGAGCTTCTGGCACGGGCCGGCGAGCGCGTGGGGCTTCTCGGCGGCCTTCCCTTTACCGGCCGCAACACGGGACGCAAAGTTGCCGAGGTTCTGTTGAACGAGACGGCGGAGACAAGCCTGCCGCCGCCCGCCCGCCTCAGCCGCTTCTCCGAATGTCTTCTGTTCTCCGACTTCTTGGAACCGGTGGATGAAACCATCGCCCGCTTTCAGGAGATCGCCAGCCAAGGCGTGCGCGGTCACCTCATCCAGATCCTCGATCCCGCCGAGGAGACGCTGCCTTATTCGGGCCGCACCGAGTTTGCCGCCAGCGAAGGCAGCGACCGGATGATCGCCGGCCGGGCCGAGAATTTGCGCGACAGCTATCAGGAGCGCATGCAGCGCCACCGCATCGATCTGCAGGAGGCCGCGCGCCGTCTCGGCTGGTCCTTCGTCGTGCACCATACTGACCGGCCCGCCGAGGAAGTGGTGCTCGCGGTCCATAGCCATCTCGCCGGGCAAGACAGCGACTATCGCTACCGCGCCTCGCGTCCCACCCCCTCGACCCCGGCAGGCGCCGCATGATGGCGCTCGGTCCCATAGGCTTTCTCGCGCCCTGGATGCTCTTGGCGCTCGTCGCCCTGCCAGCGATCTGGTGGCTGCTGCGCTTTACGCCGCCGAGCCCGAATGTCGTGGTCTTCCCGCCGACCCGGCTCCTGAAAGACCTGAAGCCCACCGAAGAAACTCCGGCCCGCAGCCCCTGGTGGCTGACCCTGCTGCGTATGCTGCTTGCCGCGCTGCTGATCCTGGCGCTGGCTCGGCCCGTCATCAATCCGGACCGCGAGACCTTCGCCGGCGAAGGCCCGCTGCTTCTCGTCGTCGACAATGGCTGGGCCTCCGCCGCGAACTGGGCGGGACGCCGCGAGGCCATCGCCGCGGCCATCGACCGCGCCAGCCGCGACGGCCGTACCGTCCTGCTTGCGCCGACCGCCTCGGACCAGCCGATCGGCGAACCCGTTCCCGCCGACGCGGCTCAAGAGCGCATCACCGGCCTGAACCCGGAGCCCTACGCACCCGACCGCGCGAAGCTCGCCGCGGCTCTGGACAGAGATCTGACCACCAAGACCGGCTATAGCGTTGTCTGGCTGTCCGACGGCCTCGACTATGGCGAGGGCGAGACCTTCACGGCGAGCCTCGCCAAGCTTGCGGGAGACGGCGGCAGTCTCACCGTGCTTAAGCCCGAGGCGGGCGACACACCGCTTGGCCTCGGTCAAGCCACCGGCGAAGGCGGCGTGCTGGCCGGACGTGTTCTGAGCGGCACCGACGGCCCCCGCAAAGGCACGGTCAGAGCCTTGACCGGACGCGGCGAGCCGCTCGGCGAAGCACCTTTCACCATCGAGGCGGGTCAGCGCGAAGCGAAGGCGAGCTTCGATCTGCCGCTCGAGATCCGCAACCAGGTGGCGCGCATCCAGATCAAGGGCGAGCGTTCCGCCGGCGCCGTGCATCTGCTCGATGCCAGCTCGCAGTGGCACCGTGTCGGCATCGTCTCGGGCGAATCCCGCGAGGAGGCGCAGCCGCTCCTGTCGCCGCTCTATTATGTGGAGCGTGCTCTGTCGCCCTATGCCGACGTCATCACACCGAACGAGCGCAATGCCGCCACCGCGGTGCAGGACCTGATCGAAAAACAGCGCGTCTCCACCATCGTGCTCGCCGATATCGGCAAGCTGGTCGCCGGAACGCAGGAAGATCTCGAAGACTGGCTCGGCCAGGGCGGGGTCTTGATCCGCTTTGCCGGTCCCCGGCTCGAGCAAGGGGGCGACGAGTTGTTGCCCGTGGCGCTGCGCCGAGGCGGACGCTCCCTGGGCGGTTCGCTGTCCTGGAGCACGCCGCAGCCCCTGGCGCCATTCGAAGAGACGAGCCCGTTCGATGGGCTCGAGGTCCCCGAGGACGTGCGCGTGAACCGGCAAGTGCTCGCCGATCCGACCGTGGCCATGGATGCGGAGGTCTGGGCGACGCTCGCCGACGGTACGCCGCTCGTCACCGCCGCCAAGCAAGGCGAAGGCTGGATCGTGCTGTTCCACGTCACCGCCAACTCCGATTGGTCGAACCTGCCCCTTTCCGGCCTTTTCGTGGAGATGCTCCGCCGCGCGATCGCGCTCGGCCCGAGCCAAGTGGGCGCCCCGACGGACGAAGAGGGCGTCACGATCGAGGCCGGCACGCCGCAAGCCACTTCGACCACCGCGCTCGCCCCCATCCAAACGCTGGACGGTTTCGGACAGTTGGTGCCGCCGCCGCTGCGCGCCGCGCCGATCGCACCGGATCAACTCGCCAAGACCGTACCCGGACCCGATCATCCGCCCGGCTATTACGGGCCCACGGGCGCGGCCCGCGCGCTCAACATCGTGACACCGGTCACCAAGCTTACACCGCTCCCTCCCGTGGAAGGTGCGAGCGCGGTGAACGGCTACACCTTGAAGAAGCCCATGGCGCTCGAGCCTTGGCTCTACGTAACCGCGCTCGCGCTGTTCGGTCTTGATATCCTTGCAGTGCTCGCACTGAGCACGGGCTTCCGCTTCCGGCGGCGTCAAATGGCAACCGCCGCCGCAATCGCCTTTGTCTTGGCGGTCGCACCATCGGCGTTGCCGGCACCGGCGTCTGCCGCCGGCGCGGAGCGCGCGCCGGAGACGACCGGCAACCCAGCAGACGATTTCGCCCTCCAAGCTTCGACCAAGACGCGTCTCGCCTATGTGCTGACCGGGGACGCCGAGATCGACCGCACCAGCGAGGAAGGCCTCGGAGGCCTGAGCAAGGTTCTGCGCGCCCGCACGGCGCTTGAGCCCGGCGCGCCCATGGGCGTCGATATCGAGAGCGACGAGCTTTCCTTCTTCCCGATACTTTATTGGCCGGTGCGCGAGGACAGCGAGCCGATGTCCGACAAGACCCTCGCCAAGGTCGACGCCTATATGAAGCAAGGCGGCATGATCATCTTCGACACGCGCGATCAAGAGCGCGTTGCCTATGGCGGCACCCAAGGCAAGGCGCTGACCCGCTTGATCGGCCAGCTCGACATCCCGCCGCTCGAGCCGGTGCCGGAAAACCACGTGCTCACCAAGTCGTTCTATCTGATGAACAGCTTCCCCGGCCGGTGGGACGGAGGCTCGCTGTGGCTCGAGGCCGAGCCTGCCGACGAGGCGGAACGCAGCGAGCGGTCGCGCCGCACCGACGGTGTGAGTTCCCTCGTCATCACCTCGAACGATCTCGCCTCGGCCTGGGCGCTCGACGAAGCGAACCGGCCTATCTATCCCGTCGTCCCCGGCGGCGAGGTGCAACGCGAGATGGCGTTTCGCGCCGGGGTAAACCTGGTGATGTACGCGCTCACCGGCAACTACAAGGCCGACCAGGTCCATGTTCCTGCCCTCCTCGAGCGTCTGGGACAGTAGATCATGAGCTGGTCCATAGAGTTCCTTCCCTTCGTCCCCTGGCCGGTTCTCTGGATCGTCGCCGGAATCGGCGTCGCATTGCTCGCATTGCTGTTCTGGCGTGCCCGTCGCGGCGCCGTCCTAAGGTTGCTCGCCTTTGCCATGCTGATGCTGGCGCTTGCGAACCCGCACCTCAAACAAGAAGACCGTGAGCCCCTCAACGACATCGTCACTGTGGTGATCGACGACAGCCAAAGTCAGACCATCGCCGGACGAACCAAGCGCACCGAGGAAGTGCGGAAGGGCCTGGAGGAACGGCTCAAGACGGTGCCCGATCTCGACGTGCGTTTCGTCCGGTCGACCTCGACCGTCGCCGATAGCGACCGCGACGGCACCATGCTGTTCAGCGATCTCGGTCAAGCGCTCGCGGACGTGCCGCCCGATCGTCTGGCCGGTGTGATCATGATCACCGACGGCGAAGTGCACGACGTGCCGGGATCGGCGTCTGCGCTCGGTTTCGACGCGCCGGTGCATGCGCTGCTGACCGGCAAGGAGGGCGAGTTCGACCGCAGGCTCGAAGTGACGGCCGCGCCGCGCTTCGGCATCGTGGGCAGCAACCAATCCATCGAGGTCAAGGTCACCGAGACGAAGCCGGGCGAGACCGACATCGCCACGCTGACCATTACGCATCAAGGCCAAGCGCCGAAGACCAAGACCGTCCGCGTCGGCGATACCGTCGAAATCCCCGTGGAGATCGACCACGCAGGGCCGAACATCGTGGAGATCGAGACCGACACCGCGCCCGGCGAGCTGACCACCATCAACAACCGCGCCCTGCTCACCGTGGAAGGCGTGCGCGAGAACCTACGCGTGCTTCTGGTCTCCGGCGAGCCCCATGCCGGCGAGCGCACGTGGCGCAACATGCTGAAGTCCGACGCCGCTGTCGACCTCGTGCATTTCACCATCCTGCGCCCCCCGGAGAAGCAGGACGGCACGCCGATCAATCAGCTTTCGCTGATCGCCTTCCCCACCCGCGAGCTGTTCCAGGAAAAGCTCGATCAGTTCGACCTGATCATCTTCGACCGCTATCAGCGCCGCGGCGTGTTGCCCTTGCTCTATCTGGAGAACGTGGCCCGCTATGTGGAGCGGGGTGGCGCGGTGCTCGTCTCTTCCGGCGACGACTACGCCTCCGCGCTCAGTCTTTACCGTACGCCGCTCGGCCAGATCCTCCCGGCGGTCCCGTCGGGGCGCGTCATCGAGAAGCCGTTCAAGCCGGCGCTCACGGTTCTCGGCGGGAAACATCCCGTGACCAGCGAGCTACCCGGCGCACGCGGCGGTGCCAATGGCGATGAGCCGACCTGGGGCCGTTGGTTCCGCGTGGTCGATGTCAGCCCACAGGACGGTGAAGTCCTCATGAAGGGCGCCGACGACAAGCCGCTTCTCGTCATCGGCGAGCGCGGCAAGGGCCGCGTGGCGCTGCTGCTCTCCGACCACGCCTGGCTGTGGGCGCGCGGCTATGACGGCGGCGGACCTTACTCCGACCTGCTGCGCCGCCTGGCCCACTGGCTGATGAAGGAGCCCGAGCTCGAGGAAGAGACCCTGAAGGCCACGAGCAAGGGACAGACGCTCATCATCGAGCGCCGCTCCATCGAGGACGAGGTCGAGCCCGTTACCGTGACCACGCCGTCCGGCGAGGAAGAGACGGTCACCCTCGACAAGGGCGAGCGTGGGATCTGGCGCAAGACCATGACCGTGGACGAGCAAGGCGTTTACCGCGTGTCCTCGGGCGAACTCGCCAGCATCGTCACGGTAGGCAAGGCGAACACGCGTGAGCTCGCCGCAGTGACCGCGACCGACGGACCGCTCAGCCCGATCTTGGAGGAAACCGGCGGCGGCGCCTTCTGGCTCGGCCGCGAGGCGGGCGAGGCCTCCGACCTGCCCCGCCTCGCCATGATCCGCAGCGGCCATGTGATGCATGGCGGCGACTGGCTCGGCCTGCACAAGCGCGATGCCTATCACGTCAAGGGCGTGCGGCTTTTCCCGCTGTTCACCGGCTTTCTCGCGCTGGCGCTCCTGCTCGGCCTTCTCGCCGCGACCTGGTTCCGCGAAGGCCACTAGCAAGCCTCACAGCTAGCGCGGATGCGCGGCAACCGCCCCGGTCATGCCCTCGAGCGCGCCCGCCTCCAGCGCCACGGCAAGCAAGCGGCCAGGATCCACCGGACCCGGCAGCGTGATCGTGCCGGGCGCGACAGGCGCGAAGCCGAAGCGGCCGTAATACGGCATGTCGCCCACGAGCAGCACGAGGCCGAAGCCTTCGGCACTTGCCCGCGTCAGGCCCTCGCCGACCAGCGCCTTGCCATAGCCTTTACCTTTGACGGACGGATCCACGACGAGCGGCCCAAGCAGTGCGCCGCCTTCCCGGCCGCCGATCTTGATCGCCGTGAAGCGGACGCCGCCCACGAGCGCGTTGTCCAGCCAGCCGGTGAGGCTGAGCGGCTGGACCGGCGGCACGCCCTCGCGCACCCGATACGCGGTGCGGGCAAAGCGGCCAGGCCCGAAGGCTTGCGCGGATAGTTTCGACAGAGCCGGCGCGTCGGCGGCAGTCTCGAGGCGGATTTCAAAGGTCATGGCGTTCGCACCAAATTTGCGGGTCGAGGGAAATCTCCCACCGGCAGGCGCCAAACGCGATTCTTCGAGAGAACAGGACGAGGCGGCGGCGGCGAGGCTAAGCAGTCCGCGTAAAGCGGGCGCGCGCTCGTCGTCGGGGAAAGGCCGAATTTGTGCTTCTCGTCCACATAGCGGCGCTGCCTTATCATGGACGGCGCCCCGAGGTCCAGCGCTCCGGGCGGCCGGATGCGACGATATCTCGTTAAGTTTACGAAGCCGTCCAAGTTCAGTATGTGTTATCGCCTCTCGTCACATTGTTGAATCTGCTAAACTAAAGACTGGCGAGGAGGGGCCGTGAAGCCACGCCCCTCAAGGTCAAGCGGGGGCTTTTCATGGCGGATACGGCGCAACTGCTCGTTCTTTATCATTCGTCCTACGGGCACACGGAGACACTGGCCTACGCGATCGCCCACGGCGTGCGCGCGGTGGAAGGCGCCCAGGTCGCCGTCAAGCGCGTGCCCGAGCTGATGCCCGAGGAGGTCATGCGCGGCGCCGGCATGAAAGTCGAGCAACTGGCCCCCATCGCCGAGCCCCAGGAACTCGCAGATTATGACGGCATCATCGTCGGCACGCCGACCCGCTTCGGCAACATGTCCGCCCAGATGCGCCACTTCTTCGACCAGACCGGCCCGCTCTGGGTTTCGGGCGCCCTGATCGGCAAGGTCGGCAGCGTCTTCACCTCGACCTCGACCGGCGGCGGCAACGAAACCACCATCGTCTCCGTCCACTGGACGATGCTCCATCACGGCATGGTCGTGGTCGGCCTGCCCTACTCCGCGCCCGACCTTCCCGACATCAGCGAGGTGAAAGGCGGCTCGCCCTACGGCGCCGGCACCATCGCCGCGCCCGACGGCTCCCGCACGCCCTCCCAGAAGGAGCTCAACCTCGCGAGCTTCCAAGGCCACCACGTCGCCAAGATCGCCATGAAGCTTGCCGGCGGCGACGCGTAAGCCGCAAGACCAACACGGAGCGGCATGGGACTTCTCGTCGACGGCGTCTGGTACGACAAGGGCTACGATACCGAGGCCCATGGCGGACAGTTCGAGCGCGAACCCACCACGTTGCGCAATTGGATTACCGCGGACGGATCCCCCGGCCCGAGCGGCGAAGGCGGTTTCCAAGCCGAGCGAGGCCGCTATCATCTCTACGTCTCGTATGCATGCCCGTGGGCGCACCGGACGATCATCTTCCGCAAGCTGAAGGGGCTCGAGGACGCGATCAGCCTCGACGTCGTCCATCCCTATATGGGCGACAAGGGCTGGACCTTCGACACGAATTTCGAGGGGGCGACCGGCGACCGCGTCAACGGCCTCGAGAAGCTTGCCGATGTCTATCTCAAGGCGGTTCCGGATTTCACCGGCCGCGTGACCACACCGGTCCTGTGGGACAAGAAGCGCGAGACCATCGTCTCCAACGAATCTTCCGAGATCATCCGCATGCTCAACAGCGCCTTCGACGCCGCCGGCGCCACGGGTGCGGACTACTATCCGGCACCCTTGCGGCCGGAGATCGAGGCGATCAACGACGAGGTCTATGGCACGATCAACAACGGCGTCTATCGCTGCGGCTTCGCCAGCCGCCAAGACGCCTACGAGAAAGCCTTCAAAGCGTTGTTCGACTCCCTCGACGCGGTCGAGAAGCGCTTGGGGCGTCATCGCTATCTAGCCGGCGACACGCTGACGGAAGCCGACTGGCGCCTGTTCGTCACGCTTCTCCGCTTCGATCCCGTCTATGTCGGTCACTTCAAGTGCAACCTCCGGCGGATCGCGGATTATCCAAACCTGTCGAACTACACGCGCGAGCTTTTCCAAGTTCCGGGCATCGCCGAGACGGTGCGCCTCGATCACATCAAGACCCACTATTACCGCAGCCATCCCTGGATCAATCCGACCGGCATCGTGCCGCGCGGTCCGGAGATCGACTATTCCGCACCGCACGATCGGGCGCGTCTCTGAGGCGAGATGCCCGGCCTGGCTTGGTTGCTCACGGCTTCCAGCGCGCGCTGAGCGGAGCGTTATCGAAGATCTCGGCGAAGCGATGCCGCGTCCCGAGATCCGTCAGGGCCGGCACCTCGTCGGCCGCGAACATGCCGGTCTCGGCGATCTCGCCCTTTTGCCGGTACTCGCCCGCCCTCGACCACTCCCGCACCAGATAGACGGCGATATGATCGCCCGGGAAATTGGCGTTGTTGGAGAAGATGCCATGCAGCACGGGCGGCCCTTCGAGCGTCACGCCGACTTCTTCTTCGAGCTCGCGAAGAAGCGCATCTTCCAGCGTCTCCCCCCACTCCACGCCACCGCCGGGAAAAAACCAGCCCGGCCGATAGCCGTGGCGCACGAGCAGAACCCGATCCTGGTCGTCGATCACCACGCCTTGCGCGCCGAGCGTCATGCCCCGGCGCATGCGCCAGAACGGCCGCAGCATCGCCGTGATCAGACGCGAAGCCGTGGCACTCCGAGATGGTTTGACGCTCAGCGCAGCCTCCTTACCTAACATTGGCGGGGCCTCGGCCCACGCACCTCTTTCCGCGATCCTTGCATCCATGCGGACATGGTTCATCGCCGCGCCGCGCCGAGCGCGAAGCGAGGCTACTTTCTCCCATTGTCTCCCTCATGAGCAAGGACAGCGGGGCACCGATCGGCCGCGATCCTACTGCAGTTTAGTGGGCAGCCTCCCGGCGCCCCGCTCGCGGCATCATTTTAAAGCCTCGTATCGCCGCTTA
>MRWG01000149.1_pt1 | contig 125261 bp, 115 predicted proteins | sample 1013341 | NCBI WGS metagenome assembly MRWG01 (sample SAMN06117577, study PRJNA244670) | biofilm metagenome | biome: Water; feature: Cathode Biofilm; material: Biofilm; isolation source: microbial consortium enriched at the cathode of a solar microbial fuel cell | place: USA: District of Columbia...
TCTTTGAGTCCCAGACCACAGCCCACATAAATCTTGTCACCATCAATGGCTTTGACTATCATGTTCAATTTTACCGCATCCATATCTTCCCGAGCAATTTCAAACCCACCAGTGGGCCCTTTAACGGAGTGGATGATGTTGTTCCTTGAGAGTTGTTGCAAAATCTTGGCTGTGAAAGCTATGGGTGAATCTATTTCCTCGGCAATTTCATTGACACTGACACGTCTTCCATCCAAGGATTGCAGCGCAATATAAACCGCTGCCCGAATGCCATATTCACAGGCTTTTGAAAACATCATAGGGAACTTTTACAGGTACAAAGATACCATTAAATTTAATTCGGACAAAATTGTCCTTTATTATTTTTGAAAAGATTTCTCTGAAAGAAATCAAATATACGCCATTGTAGGGGAGGTCATATAGGTTCATACAAAAAACTTAATTGGGGGCTCGGTTTTCTATGAGCATCATTGCAATCCCCAAAGGAATTAAAAGAGTGAGCAGCACCAAGATTTCTAAATGCCCATTGAAGATGTTCCACTGCAGCCACGCAGCCATACCCCTATAAAAAATGAGAGTTTCGGTGAGAAGGAACCCCAAAAAATACCATAAGTAAGATTTCTTCGATATTCGAAACAAGCTAAAATAATCCATGAATAGGAACAGGCCAATACTGATGATGCCCAGAAAGGTCAAATGCAGATAACCAATGGTCAGATCAAGATAGTTGGCCGCCATGTTGGCAAAATAGGGGAGAGCGGTCAAAAGTTGCAATACTATTTTGATCCATATCAAAACCAGTACTGTTCTGAACAGTAAAAACTGCACTTTTGACAAAGATAATTTATCGATGTTACGCTTTAACATGCCCCATAATACTGCAAAGGCATAAAGCTGTGCCAAAGCTCCCAGACCTGCCAACAGATAGAACCAGAACGAAGGTTTTGTCCAAAGCGTGGAGAGGAAAAAGGTGAGCACAACCCCCAGATTTAGGCTTATAAAAAAGCGAGCGAAGGTTTTTGAAGAAATTTCAAGACCGCGCTGTTCCCAAACATAAATGAAAAGCCCTACCAAGGCCAATATCATCCAGCCATTGTATTGAAAATGGAGATAAAAATATATCGCCAACCGGTACCAAATGGATTCAGCCCCTAAACTGTTCATGATCGCTCCCAAGGCCCACGGTCCCAAACTGGAGATTACCATATAGATCAGGGCCGCTTTTGCACATTGCAATCCTTTGCTGTGCCTGTATTTTGGATTGATGTTTTTCCAGAAATGGTAAAAGTAGACATACGACACGATTAGGAACAGCGTAGAAAAAATAATGGAAAACAGCGCATATCCTTGAAAAGGAAAGGTCACCAACATACCCACCAGGGTGGCTTGCGTACACCAAAATATACGTTTGTACCTTCTGCTGGACGCATCCTTATCAACAAAACAATAATGCAACAACGTAGTTAGGGCCACATATACCCAACCCAAGAGGGCTATGTGAGAATGGGCATGGACAACAAACCTGTAGTTGAAATCAAAAGCAAAAATAGGGTAGGAGCGCAACAGCAACCCCAATAGGGCCGCCACAAGAAAGTAAATCACGGCAATTAGGATATGCAATTGATACGACTGATGCTTCACCGTGAGTTGTTTATTGTTTCCAATCAACCTTAAAAATCCTTTTTTCCAGCTTTATAGCGTAACCCCAAGATAGGCAGAATGGTCCATAATAAAAGAATTGCTATGGAAATCAGAAAACCTAGGTCGGTTCCAAAAAACTTTTTAAAAATGGCACCGGTATACCCCAATAGTGCCGAAATATCCAACTTGAGCAGTATCAAAATTCTGGAAAGATCTATTGGATTTAGCGCAGTGGCCACCAAGGAAAAGGTATCCAGCGGATATTCCTCAAAAACAATCAGCGACATCAGAAACAATCCATCATAAACCACAGCCAAGAACAGCCAAAGTAGTACTGCGTAGCCAAATCCTTTTATCTTGTTTTCGTTGGAAATGGCAATCACAAAAGAAAGTCCCACAAAAATAAAGGTGAGAAATGCACCGGTGATCAGTAAAAGGGAAAAATCAAAAATAGCATTGCTTCGCAAAAGTCCATATAGCACAAATGGAATCCCCAGGCCCAACACCAGACTCAGCGTCAACGAACCTGCCACACCAAAATATTGTCCCATAAAAATGGAACTACGTTTTATGGGCTGCGCCAATAGGAGCTCGGTAAATTCCCGGGAATTGTAGTAGTACATCACCCCGAAAATGGTACCTATCAAAGGAATCAGGACAATGATCACGTTCATTAGTGTAATCACGGCCTTGGAAACATCGTTGTTCAAGAACAACAGCACAAATCCAAGGGCAAGGTAAAATAGAAAATACACGTAGCTCCATCGGCTTCGTATCAAATCGTAAAAACTGTATTTTAATATTTTAAGCATGGCTACCCGTTGTTATGGCCGCAATGGCGTGTTCAAAATTGGTTTGTTTGGTCTGTTCCAAAAGTTTTTGGATACTTCCCTTAAAATAAATCTCGCCTTCCAATAGGTATAGGATTTCATCGGCTGTTTCTTCCACAAATTGCATGATGTGCGAAGTGATCAAAATGGTCTTGCCATTGGTTTTTTCTTTTTGAATCAATTCTTTTAAGCGAATCAATGCTCTGGGATCCAGACCAGTTGTAGGCTCATCCAAAATAATCAATGGACTATCGAACATAAAGGTTAATATAATGTTCACTTTTTGCTTGGTACCCCCGGAAAGGGTGGATAGTTTTTTGTTCAAAAAAGGTTCCAATCCAAAAAGCTGGATAAGTTCTGCTTCGGTACTTGGGGCGTTTCTCAGATCCTTGATCATGTTGATCAATTCCTTGACCTTGATATTTGGGGGGAAATTGGCAATCTGGGGCAGGTAGTCGATTTTTTTGCGGTACTTCCACCCTTTTTTAATGGATTGTTCCAACACGGATATTTCTCCTTTATCGGGAATTACCATACCCAGAATACTCTTGATCAAAGTGGTTTTTCCCGAACCGTTCGGTCCAAGGATGGCATAAATGCGGCCCTCGTCAATGGACAGGTCTATTCCTTTCAATACTTGGTTTTTGCCAAATCGTTTATGAAGGTTGTTTATTGCTATGGTCATGGTCGTATTTTCATTAAGGGCTGGGCATCTTTTAAATTATCGGGCGTAAAAACGGGAGATACCCGTTCGGAAAAATCAATAATATCCATGAACAGGCTCCGTAAAAGTACAATGGTCTCGGGGGTGCGGTTCACCACATAGGAAAATAACTTGACAGGCCGATAGGGTACATCCCCAACACCGTCTTTGTCCAGGTCATAGCCCGTGTAGCTGCTCCAAAAGTTACCCTCGAACACATTATCGTTCAGTTTGCTGTTGTAGGAGATATCAAAAGAGTTGTACAAAAAATTGTTGCCCTTAAAACTATTGGTATAGCAGGCTCCAACCACTCGTATGGCCCAACCATTGCCTATAAAATCGTTATTGAGATACTTGATTCGGTTAGATCCCTCAATATTAATACCGATGGTGTTTTCCTCAAAAATATTCCCAACAATTTCTGCATCAGTGATTTCTTTCAAAAGCATGCCGTAGGCCGCTGTGCCCCAATTCTTGCGAAAAGTGTTGTTTTTCATGGTGATGAACTTGGAGAACATCACGGCAACCCCGGCACCGTTGTTTTCGAAGGTGTTGCGGGTATACACATCATGGTTGGAAAACATAAAATGGAGTCCGTAGCGGAGATTGTCCATGCTCACATTATCGGAGATGGTGATTCGGTCGGAAAACTCCAGATAGATACCATCCCGAGTGCCCTGGACATGGTTTTTGGCCACTTCTATATCCGAGGAATACCAAAGTTGAATGCCATTGCCCGAGTTATATTCGTCCACAGCTTCGCCAATAATCCTATTGTGGTAGACCTTGCCGTGTGATGATTTTTCCAAATAGATACCAAAGAACAATTGCTCCAATACCATATTCTGAATGAGGAAATTTTTGCTTTGCACCACCCGTATGGCCGCGTTGTCCTTGGTGTAGCTCACCCCTACATTGATGACGAAAAGTCCATCCAACGTAACATCATCCGATGTGATCCTAAAGATTTCCCCCTTTTTTTCGCCATCAACAATGGGGTAACCAATCCCTTTGATGACCAAGGGCTTGTCCACCAAAATCTCAAATTCTTTGTACGTACCTTTTTCAATCAATAGGGTATCGTGGGGAGCAGCACGTAAAATTGTTTCCTTGATGGAACTGTTCTCGCAGTTGCTACAGACGGTCCAGGTGTTTGCCAAGCCTATTTGAAAGCCTATCAAAAAAACAAACCCTAGAATACGTTTTATATGTTGTACATCTAATTTCATACTATAACTCTGCTTCGTGCACTAAACTCTACCAATATAAACAAGACCGAAACAGTGGCGACCCCGATGATATGCTTTGCCGATAGGTACAGTTTCCATTATATCTGATTTATCTAAAATTCTCTACTGACTTTCCTGTTATTTTGGTTACTGCAATACGATATACCACGGGCATTTCCGATTCTTGCAATTTTCCGGAAAAGTGACTTAAAAAATGGGGGCGTTCAGCATTTTTATGATCTATGGTTCGCTGTACGCCGTCTGCAAAACGCTTTAAACATAACTTGGCGCAATCTCCTGTAAGCTCTTGAAAAACACCATGTACTTGTACCGATTGCCAATGACGAAACGACTCGATACTATCCACTTGAAAAGAAACTTTATTGCATTTTCTGAGTGCGTTTATTCGATGCCCGTTGGATGCAAAACACAAAATACATTTTTGGTCCTCATCAAAAAAATAGGTCGACGGTACCACATGGGGTTCATTATTGGCAATGTAGGCCAGATGTCCCACATAATTGTCTGCCAAAAGTCCGGTGCATTTTACCAGTTCCAAATCTGCGATTGTGCTCATATTCAAAGTTTAAATCGTTTATTAATTTCAGCCCATGTATAAAGTTCGCCACCCTGCTTGGTCATAGTTTCCTTCGCAGCTTCTTCATTGGTAAAGGCACTTAGGTATTCACCCATGGGACTGGGAATGTTCTCACTGATCAGATAGGTAGCCTCTTTGGCATCCACCAGTTCACCGGGTTGGTCAAAATCATTGACTAAGAAAAGGGCCATGGTTGATTCATCTTCATCCTTTAATTGGTTCATCATACATTCAATGGCATCAAAATTAAAGACCTTGCCTTTTTTGGTCACCAATTGTGCGGCATGTTGTTTGTCCACAATGGTCATGCTGCAATAATGACAGCCCACATGGCCATAATCAATGGGTTTTGGGGCCACGGAGCATCCTATACCCCCGATAAGCACGACAAAGAGCAATGTTATGTGTTTTTTCATGATCTACTTTTTACTGTTTTTTGGTTTTTCCACCCAAGGAATGCGGCAAGAAGCGTAAGCATCATTCCAGCGAACATTAACCAAGCTCCCGAAGCCGGTAAAGAGGTTACATCAAAATTGAGCATTTTTACATGTCCCAACAATGGAGGTTTGTAGGTCATTGGGCTTCCGTCGGTGTTGGTCAGTTTCATAATGGCATTGGGATCCAAATTGGTACCATAGTCGATCAGCCATTCATTGAAATCGTACATGCCCAATACACCGAGAACGGACATGATCAAGAACCATCCCAAGAACCATTTGTAGCTTAGTTTGTTCAAATAGCCCAAAATACCGATCAATGACCCAAGTGCCACCATGACCCCAATAACAATTGGAAAAGCACCAAATTCCCACATTTCGTTTGCCTTGGGCAGTGTCTGCATGCCAATATAGTGGTTAAGGCCATCAATGTTCTGAATATCGAACTCGCTTACCCCCTTAAGACCACTTATGTGGATGTTCAATCCCAGTGGGTCCGGGTACTGCGGGGCACCCAACATAATGCTCCAAAGCGGAAAGATGTACAATCCCAATAAGAAGAGAGGGCCAACAATCATTAAAATACTAGCCTTTTTCATTTTTTATGATTTATAAGTTACAAATTGAGCGTGGCTTTTGGAGGGTTGATGGTATTCCAATTTGTAAGAAAAGCGGGCAGGTCATGGACACAGCCCGCTTTATGTAATGGTGACTCAATCTTAATTATTCACCAAGTGACCAATTAAGCTCCACATTGGAGTTAGCGGGGGAAACCCTGACATATCCTTGCATTTCTTGGTGCAGTGCAGAACAGAAATCCGTACAATAGAATGGCCATACCCCAACTTGTTTGGGCTCCCAAACCGAGGTTTTGGTCTGTCCCGGCATAACCAGAAGCTCCGAGGTGTTCTGTCCGATCATGGCAAAGCCGTGCGGTACATCAAAATCCTGTTCGTGGTTGGTGATGTGGAAATATACCTTATCACCAACTTTGATTCCCTCTATATTATCAGGAGTAAAGTGACTTCTAATGGTGGACATATATACATGTACCTCATTTCCTTCCCGTACCACTTTGGATTCGGTGGGGGATAATACGGCATAGGGGTGTTTGTTCTCATCCAATCTATATATTTTCTTGGATTTTGGCGCCAAAATCTCAGCTGGGATTCCTGCGGCATAGTGTGGTTCACCATGCGTAGGGAAGTCATAGATCAACTCCATTTTTTCACCAGAGATGTCGTAAATCTGGGCAGAGTGCTCCATTTCAGGTCCTGTGGGCAAGTACCTGTCCTTGGTAATCTTGTTTAGCGCCACAACATATTTGCCGAAAGGTTTTCTGGAATTCCCTCCGGGAATCATCAAGTGGCCTACGGAATAGTAGGTCGGTTTCCTGTCAATGACCTCCCAGGTTCCCAACTTCCATTTTACCACTTCGGAAGAGATAAAGAAAGTGGTGTAGGCATTTCCTTCTCCATCAAACTCGGTATGGAGTGGGCCCAATCCGCCACTTTTTACCTGACCTGCCAACACATCTTCAAATTTGAGAATTGGAATACCGTAGGCTTCCCCATCAAATTTTTCGCCTTCAATGGCGGCAATCATTTTATCAAAGGAGTGTACGGTCAAGTCTGCTGACAATTTACCGTTACCAATAATGTACTGTCCGGAGGGATCCACATCGCAACCGTGGGGAGATTTTGGGGTGGGCAAAAAGTAAACAGCTCCGGGAACTTTTAAGGGATCCACCGTCAACACCTCTTTTTTCATGGTTGTGGTCGCTGTATGAGTGCTTTCATCATATAAATTATGGGCATAATTGGCAGGCATTTTGGTGCCTCCACCATTGTTCACATATTCCTCAATTTTCTTCCAGTTGACCGCTGCAATAAAGTCCTTGTCGTTTTGTGAAGCATTCACCTCTTGCAAGGTGTGCGCTTCTTCTGTGTTATAGGTGGTAAAGAAGAACCAACCGTGGGATTTTCCTCTTCCTGGATGGGAAAGGTCATAGTTGAAACCGGGCATCATCAATTGGAATTTTATATCCATGTGGCCATGCTCTGGATCAACACTGATAAAGGACAATGATCCTTTAAAATTGCTTTTGTATTCATTGATGGGCATATCCCTTTGTGGGATAGGAACAGAGAAACGGGTACCCGCCACTACATATTCCGTGTTCTCCGTAATGAAGGACGAACTGTGGTTACCGGCACTATTGGGCACTTCTATGATTTCTTCGGTCTCAAAAGTGCTTAGACTGATACGTGCAATCCTTGGCGTATTGTTCCCATTGATAAAAATCCAGCGCCCATCCAATTCACCATTGGTCTGTGAAATGTCCGGGTGGTGGGAATCATCCCAAGGTACAAAACCGTGGGAGGTGTTGAGCATGGGCTTGGTCTCTTCGGAGTAGCCATAACCCGATGTTGGGAATTGCGAGAATACCGGAATTTCCTTGAACATTCTTCCAGAGGGCAACCCGTAAACGGTAAGGTTTCCGCTATAACCGCCCGACATAAAGGCGTAAAATTCATCTTGCTCACCCGGAGCTACGTATACTTTTTCGGCAGCACTCGATGAGAGTGCCCCGTTCGAACTTTTGTTTTGTTGGCCACAGGAGACCAGCAATAAGGCTGTTCCCAGGGTCATTATTAATCGGTTATAAATTTTCATTGTATTAGGATTTTTTGTTTTGATTTATTATTGGGTAGGGGGTAGGATTACCTTGTCCACTACGTGGACGATTCCATTTCCTGCCGATATACTGGCAACTATTTTGGCTCCGCCTATATAGACTTCATTGTCCTTTACTTCAACGGCTACATTTTGATCATTGGCCTGCCCCAATTTTTTGAAATTCATCAAAAAGTCCTTTGAGTAGTTCCCCGGGGTTACATGGTATTTAAGGATATTGGCCAGGGCATCTTTGTTTTCTGGCTTTAATAGGTCTTCCACGGTACCCTCGGGCAATGCATCAAAAGCAGCATTGGTGGGGGCAAATACCATTAAAGGCCCGGCGTTTACCAATACATTTTCCAATTTTGCCGCCTGTACGGCAGCAACAAGTGTGGTATGGTCAGGAGATTCCAATGCTATTTGCAGTACATTGGGAGTGGATTCATCATCCTCTATAAAGGCTTGCCCCTTATCGTAGCCCGAAGCAACTGTTGATTCGCCTTGGCCTGAATCTTTTGTTTCGTTTTGGGGTCCGTTTTTACAGCTGCCCATAATCGTCAGCAGTGCAAATAGCCCCATTAAACTAAGTTTTAAGGTTGATGTCATAACGTTTATTTTAAGGTTCTGAAATATTCAAGAATGGCTCTGGCCTGTTCCTCAGTCAATCCTTGGTTGGCCATGGGAGATCCGTTGAACTCTTGGAGTAGGTCTTTTGCCAAAGGGTCTTGTTGTACCATTTCCTGAGGGTTCAAAATCATGTTCATGACCCATTCCGGGGTTCTTCTTTCCAAAATTCCATTGGGTGGTGGGCCAATGAATTTTTTACCGATTCTGTGGCAGGCCAGGCACATTTGGTCGTACACCTTTTTGCCGTTTTCCGCCATAGCTTGGTCTATTTCTGGAGATAATTCAACAGATGTAACGGGACCAACTCCCTTTGTGGTCATGTCCACACGCTCGGAAGGCTTAACCTCATCAGTGGAGCTGGTTTCGGCCGGCTGTTCTGTTTGAGCCTTTTTGCGTTGTACGCTAAATCCGTCATCTTTTTTCTCTTCTTTCTTTCCACCACAACTGATCATGATGAGGGCGAAGAGTAGCGTTATACTTTTTACTATTGCTTTCATGGGCTAAATGGTTAAAATTTCGAATCAAAAGTATATAGCCGTACAGACCTATAACATGATATAAATCATAAAAAGGATAAAAATGTCTTTTAATCTTTGTTGAACATCATTTATAAGAAATGCTTTCCAACTCATCCAAATATGCCATAAAGGGAGTACTCTACTTAGCTTTGAACTCCAATGAAGACCATAAAATCATGGTCAGGGATATTTTTGAAGTGGTGCATGTGTCGGAAGCGTACTTGGCCAAATTATTGCAAGAACTGTCCCGGCATGGTATTATTTCGTCAGCCCGGGGACCAAAAGGTGGTTTCTATTTGAGTGAGGATGACCGAAAGCGTACCTTAATGGATATTGTAAGGGTGATCGATGGGGAAAAGCGCGTGCACTCCTGCGTTATGGGTATCAGAGATTGTGATATGAACAACCCCTGTGTGCTCCATAAACTGGTGGGGGCCAATAAGTCCAAGTTCATCAATGTTCTTGAAAACACTACGATATTGGATTTGATTGATGGAAAGCAGGATATTGAGGAGTTTTTTCCATTGTAATCCAAGTTCCCAATATGCAATCTTTTCTTTTGAAATTCTTGATGGTTGGATGGTACTTTTTAAACTGAAGGGATTAGCATGCGTTGGTGCCACTTTTTGGATTGGGGTAGTTGTCCGATTGGTCCTCGGTTGTATTGTCCAGACAGGCAAAATCCTTTTCCAATAGCAATGAAAGCTGCTCTCCATTTGGCAAATCTATGGTGCCGCTAAAGCCAACCCTGTTCGATGTGGCCCATCCAGACCGTTCCTCATCGGTTAGGTACAGGGTTATGGTATTTTCCTCAAAAGAAGCCTCCAAAGTATCAATCCCTTTTTTGGCTTTTAAGGCATAGGCAAACACGCTATTGCCAAAATGGGTAGTCTCTTTGTACAATCCTGTTTCACAAAAGGTCTCTACCTCGGTCTTGGTCAATCTATATCGTATTGAATTTCCTTTAATCCTGATTTTCATGCTCTTCTTTTTTTGTTTTTTCGATATTGTCCAAATTGTAATTGATGGAGACCCGGGTTCCTTCACCAGGGTTGGAGTTGATGAACAATCTACCGTTGATGTAACTTATGCGCTCCTTCATAAAAAACACGCCCATTCCGCCATCACTACTGTTTTTTGGTGGACTGTCAATAATGGAGGAGTCAAAACCTTTTCCATCATCATCAATGACCACACTCAATAAATTGTTTGTATGGTTGATGGTCACCAAAATATAATTCGCATCCGCATATTTAATGGCATTGTTCACGGCTTCTTGGGTCACCCTGTAAATATTGGTTTCCGCCAGTGAATCAAAACGGATGTTCTCTTCGGCCTTGTTCTCGAACAGAATATTTTTACCCGTTAATTTACTCAATTCCGATGTCATTTTTTGTAACGCCGGAAAAATACCATGATCCCCAAGCTCGGGTGGGGTAAGATTAAAGGTAGCGGTACGCACCCCTTTGATCAAATCTGAAGTGAGTTCCTTCAGGTAGGCTATTTTCTCCTTGGTGCGTTCCTTTTGTTCCAGATTGATGGATTCAATATTGAAACGCAATGCGGTGAGCATTTGTCCAATACCATCGTGGATGTCCTTGGCTATACGTTTCCGCTCCTCTTCCTGTCCTTCTACAATGAGACTGGCCTGTAGTTGCTTTTGGCGCATACGGTCCTCATAGTTCTGAAGGGTAAGTTGTTCCACCTTTTCTTGGTTGCTTTTACGTTCCGTGATGTCGGAGCACAGCAATAACACGCTTTGCCTTAAACTTGTTTGGTGCATGGGGATAATGGACATGTCCAACCATAATTTGTTGCCTGCTTTTGTCTTTATTTCAATTTCCTCAGTTCTGATGCTCTTTCGGGGTTTGGTCAAAACTTCCCCAAGATATTGCCGTTGCCCTTCGTCGGTGGTCAATATTTCGGAAAGATGTGTGTTGGGGGGGATGTTGGATGCTTCCAAAAGGGTCAAGAATTTTTTGCTGATAAAAACAACGGTTCCATCACTGCGGGCACTGGCAAAGAGTGCAGCATTGTCAATCACAAAATTCAATTCCTTCAGCTCTTGGAGCGATTTTTCCTTTTCCTCGAATATTTTTTTGATTTCCTGGGCGTCCTGTTCCGATTGCAACTGGCTTTTGACCAGGTTCCGTATGGTTTCCTTGATCTGTATGGACAACGGCCTGAAGATAAAAAGGACCTCCAGAATCAAAATCAACAAAGAAAATGCCAGCAACAGATATTCCTTAATTTTCAGTTTTTGTAGACGTTCTTTACTGATGGCATCGTATTCGTTGACAATGGTGTCCATTTTTTCCAGAAAGCGCTCTTCATTGGCCAATAAAATAGCCAATGCCTGTCCTGAGGTATCTTTCTGCAACAGCATGGTCTCCACTGCACCGACCATGGCATTGTGATGAGGGGAAAGTTCTTCAAAATGTTTTAAGATGGATACATTATCCTCTTTGGGGAGTCCAATACTATCGTTCCCTTTTTGAAGCCCTTCATGGGATATCTTCCAGATGTAAAGAGTGCTTTTCAGCTTTTCCAAAAGTTCTTGTTGCTCACCTTCCCCTAGATTTTCCTGGTTGAGCAGCAAAGCCTCCTTGACCAATTTTTGGCTGTAGGCACGCTGTCTGCCCGCCACATTGATCACACGGGAGTCATCCAATTGGGAGTTGAGGTGCTGTTGTATCAGGATTTGGGCAACTATGATGGTAACCGCAATCGCAGAAAGTGCCAACAAATACCACTTTCGGATTCTCAAAAAGGTTGAGACATCCAATGTTTGTTGTTGATCACCCTTTTTCATTTGTTTGTCTGTGCCCATTTTAGGCATTAGTTGGATAAGGCTTTGGAGACCAGTTCCTTCCCTCTTTCCGAAAAAGACAGTGCCAAAGCGGCCTTATGACCCTTTGGAGACATCTTTTTCCAGGTTTTTTGCAAAATGGAGATGATTTTGTCGTCATCGTGCTTTATTTGGAACGGCTCGTAATAATATTTTAAAAATACCAAGCAGATAACATCCTCCAAGGTCTGGGTCTCCTCATCTTTTTTCAATTGTTTTTTAAGTAACAGGAAAGAGACCCTGTCAATGGTTTCATCATCGTAGCCCACTTTTTGTAATATGGAGCTGGCCTTTTCGGCGTGAAATTTTTTAAGTTCCTGTCTCCACTTTAGGTAGCCCACCCGATTCATTTCATAGGATTCCCTGGGTATTTCCCATCTACAGATGTGCTGGCAACGTGCCGTTAACTGTAATGCTTCCGAAGCATCGGGTTCAAATTCATTCAGAATATCCGTCATTCGCTCGGCGTACAAAAGTTCTTTAGGATATGCTGCCCCTTCAAAAATTTCCTTGTTGGGGTCTTGTGCATTGGCCTCATCAAATAATTTGAATGCTTCCAAAAGTTTTTTGGACATGCCCATATGTATTGGTTTTCTTAAATCTATTCAGAAAAACCAATATAAACAAAGCCATTTTCCAATTTTACCGGAAAAGTGGCTATGGAGGGCAAATCCCCGTTGAGGTTTTCCCCGGTTTCCAAAGAGAATGTTTTTTTGTGCATGGGGCAGGCCACTTTGGCAATGCCTTCGGAATCTCCTATCATGCCTCGTGATAGTACCATTTCCATTTTATGGGGGCACAGGTTTTGGCAGGCGTACCATTTTTGTTTCCGTTTAAAATGATATACCGCTATTTGCTTGTCCTTATATTTGATACATGCCCCGCCATTTTCAGGTATGTCCCGTTCATGGCAGGCTTTGAACCACACGGTTGCTTTTTCCAAAGATACCGGGGCGTACTGTTGAAATAGTGTTTCCATATTTTTAGTTTTTTGGATGTCCGTAATGTGTCATAATATCACTAACGTCACCCTGAACTTGATTCAGGGCCACATAAAGATGCTCATATTCAGCAGGGTGAGATGTTGAAACAAGTTCAACATGACGCCAAAAACACCCATTATGACATTAAACGGATAATCAGTTTTTGTTTTTAGTTGGTCCATGGTTCTGGCATTTTCTGTTCCCGCATAGGGACAAAGACCAAGTTGTCGTCCCTATCATCGGCATTCACAAAATGCTTGAAACGCTTACCGATTTCCTCATTTTCCACAGCTTGCCTCCATTCGCATTCATATTTGTCCACAAGGGCCTGCATATCCGTTTCGAGTTCCTTGGCAATGTTTAAGCTGTCTTCTACCACTACCTTTTTGAGTTGGTCTATACCGCCTTCCAGTTTTTCCAGCCAAGCTGCGGTACGCATCAATGGGGCAGCGGTTCGGATGTAGTACATTAAAAAGCGGTCCAGATATTTGATGACCGTTTCGTTATCAATTTGCTCTGCCAACAATTGGGCGTGCTTTGGTGTAGCTCCGCCATTTCCGCATACATAAAGGTTCCAACCGCCTTCCACGGCAATAACCCCAAAATCCTTGCCGCGGGCCTCTGCACACTCACGAATGCACCCAGATACACCGCCCTTCAACTTATGGGGTGACCGAATTCCTTTATAGCGTTCTTCAAGTTCAATGGCAAAACTTACACTCTCGTCCATTCCATAGCGGCACCAAGTGGAACCTACACAGCTTTTTACGGTACGTAATGCTTTCCCGTAGGCATGTCCGCTTTCAAACCCTGCATCAATCAATTTTTTCCAGATGGCGGGAAGGTCGTTCAACTCAGCCCCAAATAAATCTATGCGCTGCCCACCTGTAATTTTGGTGTACAGCTTGTATTCTTTGGCCACATCTCCCAGCACGATCAGCTTATCGGGGGTTATTTCCCCGCCGGGGATCCTTGGTACCACGGAATAGGTTCCATTCCGCTGGATATTGGCCAAAAAACGGTCGTTGGAATCCTGGATCACATCTTCTTTGTTGGCCGTATCGTTATAAATAGTGGCAAAAATGGAGGCAAGGGCAGGTTTGCACACTTCGCAGCCATCACCTTTGCCACATTTGTCAAGGGCTACATCATAGCTTGTGATGCCCTTTACTTTGATGATGCCGTACAACTCTTGTCGGGTATATTCAAAGTGTTCGCAAATAACATCTTTTACCTCTTTCCCCATGGATTTAAGGGTCTCGTTGACCAGCTCCACGACCATGGGCTTGCATCCTCCACAACCTGTGGTGGCCTTGGTACAGCTTATAATATCTTTAAGGGAATCCGATTCGCCATTCAGGAGGGAGGAGCAGATGTTTCCTTTGGAAACACTTTCACAGGAACATATCTGGGCAGTGTCAGGTAGATCCATTGCACTGCCAAAGGCAGAACCACCTTCGCCACGTGCTCCCACGATCAGTTCTTCTGCATTATCGGGCAAAGCCATTCCGTTCAGGTACATTTGATGCAGAATATTGTAGTCCGAAGCATCTCCAACGAGAATTCCTCCCAAGAGTGTCTTTCCATCATGGCTTACATTGATTCGCTTGTAGAGGAACTTGGTCTTATTTTCAAAAATGATGGACAACCCCTTGTCCGCTGGCATGTAGGGAGTGCCAAAACTGGCCACATCCACCCCCATTAATTTGAGTTTTGTGGACATGTCTATATTTTCTGGCATGATAATGTCTTGGCTGCCCAATATTTGGTTTACGGCCACATCGGCCATTTCATAACCTGGTGCAACAAGACCATAGATCATTTGGTTGTAGAGGGCCACTTCGCCTATGGCAAATATATCCTTAGCCGATGTTTGCATTTTATTGTTGACGACAATTCCGCCACGGGTACCCATTTCAAGGCCACAGGTTTTGCCAAGTTCATCCCTGGGGCGGATTCCCGCGGAGATGATGAGCATATCCACGTCCAGTTGATCATCTTCCCCAAACTCCATGCCCTCAATCACCGTATCGCCCAAAATTTGGTTGGTCGCCTTGCTCAAATGAACCTGAATCCCCATAGACTCCAATTTTAATCGGAGTACGTTGCTGCTTCGCGTGTCCAATTGTCTGGGCATCAATTTTGGGGCAAATTCCACTACGTGGGGTTCCAATCCCATGTCGAATACTGCTTTTCCAGCTTCCAGTCCCAAGAGGCCACCCCCTAGAATAGCTGCTTTTCCATTGGGTTTAATGGCTTTGATTTGAGAGGCATAGGCCATCATGTCCTCCAAGTCCTCAATGGTTCGGTAGACAAAGACCCCTTCCTTTTCAACACCGGGGATAGGAGGTACAAAAGGTACGGAGCCTGTGGCCAGTACCAAGTAATCATATCCGTAAGAGTTGCCCGAAGCGGTGTGGATCTCCTTGGCTTCCTTTTTAATATCGGAGACCCGTTGCCCCGTAATAAGTTCAATGCCATTCTCTTTGTACCAGGAAGCGGGGGCAAGTTCCAAGGCTTTTGCATCTTGGTTTTCAAAATATTCACTGAGATGCACCCTGTCATACGCTGGTCTGGGTTCTTCCCCAAAAACCACAAGCTTATATGCATCACCGGAGGAGGCTGCGATAAATTTTTCGCAAAACTTATACCCTACCATTCCGTTGCCCACTACAATTACAGTTTTCATATCCACATGATTTTGAAACACGAATCAAAACTAAGTATAATTACGTATATATTTAGTGTTTTTTTGAAAATAAATACGTATTCTTGTTGCGAGATTCATAAAATTCAAAACATATATTTATAATGAAGCAATACTCAAAAGAAGCAAAAGTAACGTTGGTAGGTGCTGGGCCAGGTTCGGCAGACCTTATTTCTGTTAGAGGTTTAAAAGTTTTGCAACAGGCTGATGTGGTGTTGTACGATGCGCTGACGGATACTGCTCTGTTGGATGAAGCCCCTGAACAAACTCCAAAAATATACGTAGGGAAACGATGCGGGAAGCATAGCTTTTCCCAAGATAAAATTAACACCTTGATTGTGGAGAATGCATTTATATACGGTCATGTAGTGCGATTGAAAGGAGGGGACCCATTTGTGTTTGGTAGGGGGTCGGAGGAAGTGGAATATATTGAGTCTTTTGGGATTCCTGTTGAGGTGGTTCCGGGCATATCAAGTGCTATTGCCGTACCTGCAAGCCAGGGAATATCTATTACCAAAAGAGGAGTGAGCAGCAGTTTTTGGGTGGTGACCGCCACCACAAAAGAGGGTGGTCTCTCCAAGGATTTTCAATTTGCGGCACAATCTTCGGCAACACTGGTTGTTTTGATGGGTGTCCGTAAATTGGTTGAAATAGCTAGAGAAATAGGGAAATATAGAAAAAGTTATACGCCACTAGCCATCATTCAGAACGGAACGTTGTCCAATGAGAATTGTGTTACGGGCACATTAAAGGATGCTGTCCGCATGTTGGATGAAATAGATTTATCGTGTCCGGGAATCATTGTTATAGGTGATGTGGTTGCCGACCACCCATTATTTTTTGAAGATGCCATCCAAAGGGTTGTTGGAATGGAGCTCTAAACGTATACCTTAATATAATAGGACTTCCCAAGCAGGAAGTTTTAATTCCCAGATTGTTAAAAAACCTACGTTCAATTTTCGGATGACATAATATGATCGACATCATTTATAACATTTTATAAAAATACGTAGTTATTTGACATCTTGACCATTAAAATACGTATAAATACTTAGATTTGAATATCTAATCTACTAATATACGTATTATGAAAGCCACACGATTAAATCTATTGAATTTAAAAAGTATTCCCATTAGAACGTTCTGGATATCCTCCATTGCCTTCTTCATTTGTTTTTTTGCATGGTTTGGTATCGTTCCCTTTATGCCCGATGTAGTAAGGGATTTAGGGTTGACCCCATCGCAAAAATGGAATTCGATTATTCTAGCTGTTACGGGTACGGTTTTTGCCCGATTGCTCATTGGTAAGCTTTGCGATAAGTACGGCCCCAGACTGTGTTACACATGGTTGTTGATTATTGGTGCCATACCTGTGGTGCTGATAGGTTTGGTGCAAACCCCTTTGCAGTTTTTGCTCTGTAGGTTTTTTATTGGATTTATAGGGGCTTCCTTTGTTATTACCCAATTCCATACGTCCATAATGTTTGCCCCCAATATTGTAGGTACGGCCAATGCCACATCTGCAGGATGGGGAAACCTTGGTGGTGGTGCCAACAGATTAGGTATGCCATTGATTGCAGCCGCGGTTGTGAGCTTTGGCGTAGCCGATGAAATGGCATGGCGCTATTCCATGGTCATTGCCGGGATGGTTTGTTTTTCCATGGGGCTTGTCTATTACTTCTTTACCCAAGATACCCCGGAAGGAAATTTTACTGCATTACGGAAAACGGGGAATATGCCGGTCTTGAAAAAAGATAAAATTTCCTTTGCAAGCACTCTAAAAGATTATCGGGTTTGGATTTTGTTCTTGGTATATGCCGCGTGTTTTGGTATGGAACTTACCGTGTATGGCACCATGGACGATTACTTGCAAAATACTTTCGGATTGGACAGAATTACAGCGGGAAATATAGTGTTGTCCTTTGCCTTGATGAATATTTTTGCGCGTACTTTGGGAGGCTTCTTTGGGGACCGATTCGGAAAGTTGAAAGGACTTCGAGGACGGGTTTTGTTTCTTACTTTTATCTTGATGGCCGAAGGCATCATGCTTTCCGTGTTCTCATTGACCACCAGTCTTGCGGTGGGAATCATTTTCTTGGTCGCATTCAGTCTTACGGTACAAATGGCGGAAGGCGCAACATTTTCCGTAGTTCCCTTTATCAATAAAAAAGCTATTGGTTCCATCTCTGGAATTGTTGGGGCAGGAGGTAATGTTGGGGCATTTTTGGCAGCACTTTTCTTAAAGTCAAAATCGGCTGTTGCAGAAAGTAGTGCAATAAAGGCCAATGCATCCTTGGGCGAGGAAGCGGTAAAGGCCGCGCAAGCTGCCGCGGCCTCCGATGCAGTGTCGAGCGGATATTTTATTATTGGAGTTTTTGTGGTCGTAGCGGCCATAAGTGCTTTTGCCATTAGGTTCTCTACCGCCGATGAAGAAGCTGTGCTTCAGGAAATGGAGGGCAAAATGGCCATGTCCACCGTGGAAGGCTAGTGTTTCTTCTGATACAGTTCCCTAATTAATTCAACCAAAAAGTAAGCGTTATGAAGTATATCAATACAAAAGGATCCCTTGTTTGCCTATGCCTTTTGGGAATGCATTTTTCCTTTGCCCAGTTTGTTGTGGATGGGCAGTTTCGACCTAGAACAGAATATAGAAATGGTTTTGGAGGATTGATTCCCAAAGCGTCCGACCCTGGTTTTGCAACCGCTACGCGGGTTCGTTTAAATACAGCATACCAAACGGAAAAGTATGCCTTTTATGTGAGCCTCCAAGATGTTTTGGTGTGGGGCGAAAACCGTCAACTACGACCGGATGATGAGAACAATTCCTTTGCCATTTTTGAAGCATGGGCCCAAATCCAACTGGGTTCTGGGTGGTCCACAAAATTAGGTAGGCAGGTACTTTCTTATGATGATCAGCGAATCTTGGGTGAAGTGGATTGGACACAACAGGCCCGAAACCATGATGCCGCCTTGATAAGGTATTCCAAAAATGATTTTATGTTGGATTTTGCCCTTGCCTTCAATCAAGATTATGACAATCCAAGTGGTTTCCAATCCATTGGAAATACCTATAACACCATGGGATTTTTCAGTTATAAGACCATGCAGATGCTGTACCTCAAACAAAAGTGGGAAAGCTTTGCGGCAAGCTTGGTATTGCTCAACAATGGCTTTCAAAATTTTGATGAGAACGATAGCGCGGATGGCGTAAGCAATTTGCAGACCATTGGAGCACATCTTACCTATAAAAAAGGAAGTTTTGGGTTGGCGGCCAACGCTTTTTTTCAAACAGGGGAAAGACAAGGCGAGTTGGACGTCAAAGGAGCTTATTTGTTGGGACTCGACCTCAGCTATAAGGCGTCAAGCACAGTAGGTCTTGGTGCAGGAATTGAAATCATTAGTGGAAATGATGGACAGACAACCGGGGAAACTGCCGCCTTTTTTCCACTATATGGCACCAACCACAAGTTCAACGGCCTTATGGATTATTTCTATGTGGGCAATCATGCCAACTCTGTTGGAATATTTGATATTCACGCCAGTGCCAATTTCAAATTGGGTGAGAAATCAGGTCTATTGGCCAAGATGTTGAATTTCAAGGGAGAACAAGACCTGCCCAGCGGAGAAAACGCATTGGGTACCGAGGTGGATTTGGTGTTTACCCAAAAATTCAATGGATATGCCCTAAAACTGGGATACTCGCACTTATTTCCAGCAGACGGTATGTACGAGCTTAAGGGCATCACCGAGTCAGACGCGGCCAGCACACAAAATTGGGCGTGGGCCATGTTGATCCTAAAACCCAAGTTGTTTACAACGGATAAGTAAAATTTAGAGTTAGTTGGTTTTATAGGCTGTTCCATTTTAAATGGGGCGGCCTTTTCTATGTTCAAAGTATTTCAATAATTCGACTATTTTTGTGAAATGCAAGATTCGGAACACCAACAGACCATTACCATAGTTTTGGCCGATGACCACTCTTTGGTTAGGGATGGTATACGTGCACTATTGGAGGAAGAACCAGGTTTGGATGTAATAGGCGAGGTTTCCAATGGCTTGGACGCGCTTAAAATGGTGGATGAAAAATCCCCAGATATTCTGATCATTGATATTCGAATGCCGGAATTGGGCGGTATTGAAACCGTGGAGCGCCTAAATGCCAAAGGGAAATCCAAGACCAAATCCATAATTCTTTCCATGCACGATTCGGAAGAATACATTCTTAAATCGGTAAAGGCCGGGGCCAATGGCTATCTTCTGAAAGATACTGGTAAAACTGAGTTTGTAAAGGCAATCCATATGGTTCAAGAAGGCGGGAAGTACTTTAGTGGGGATATCTCAAATGTACTTGTGAACAATCTGTTCAGTTCCGATAAAAAGCCAAGCTCCTCACCATCCAAAGAAAGCAAGGGCAATCCTTTTGACCTGACCAATAAGGAACTTCAGGTATTGGAATTGGTCTTGGCAGGGTATACCAACAAGGAGATTTCAGAAAAATTGCAGAACAGTAAACGCACCATCGAGACGCATCGCTTTAATTTAATGAAGAAAATGGAGGTGAAAAACCTAATGGATCTTTCCAAAAAAGCCAACAAGTACAATTTAGTGTAGGTTTCAATTTTTCAACCTTTTACTACAATTTTTATCATTCTCTCGATTTAGAGCATCACTTTTAGCATATTCTTACTACGTATTTGTACGTAAATTTATAATTTTCGACATCGAAAAATACGGTGTGAATACGATGCAGGAAAAAGAAAAACATAATACCATTTGTTCGTATTGTGGAGTGGGTTGCGGTATTACGGTGACCAAAGATGTAAAAGGCGTACTGTCCGTAAAAGGAGACGAGGACTATCCTGTCAACAAGGGGATGTTGTGTTCAAAAGGTAAAACGTTGAACTACGTAGCCCAGGATACCAATGATCGCATATTGTACCCAGAAATGCGATGGAGTCGCAACCATCCCATGCAAAGGGTCAGTTGGGATATTGCCTTAAAAAGAGCCGCCGCGGTTTTCAGAAGTATCATAGATCGTCATGGCCCGGATAGTGTTGGCCTCTATGTTTCCGGACAATGCCTTACCGAAGAATATTATTTGGCAAACAAACTCACCAAAGGCTTCTTGGGTACCAATAATATTGATACAAACTCCCGGCTTTGCATGAGTTCCGCCGTTGTTGGCTACAAAAAAACAGTGGGCAACGATGCTGTTCCCATTGCTTATGCTGACATTGAATTGGCGGACTGTTTTCTGATTGCCGGTGCAAATCCGGCCTGGTGCCACCCAATCCTGTTCCGTCGAATTGAAAAACATAAGGAGCAAAACCCCAAGGTTAAATTGATTGTTGTGGATCCGCGTAAGACACAGACTTGTGCATTGGCGGACCTGCATTTGCAAATATTGCCCGGAACAGACGTGATCCTCTTCAATGCCATGGCGAGATGGTTGATTGAAAAGAAAAAAATAGATAAATCATTCATACAAAAGCATACCTCCAATTTTGAAGCGTGCAAGCAAAAGGCTTTTGAGCTTTCCATTCGCAAAGCAGCGGAAAAATGTGGGATCACCGCTGAAGAAATACGCAAAGCGGCCAAAATGATCGCCGATGCGAAGGGATTCATCAGTATGTGGACCATGGGGCTGAACCAAAGTGTCATTGGAGTGGACAAAAACGTTTCGTTGTTGAACCTTTCCTTATTGACCGGGCATATTGGAAAGCCAGGTTCGGGTCCTTTTTCGTTGACAGGGCAGCCCAATGCCATGGGAGGTCGTGAAGTAGGAGGGATGGCCAGTTTGCTGGCGGCCCATCGGGATTTGGGCAATCCCAAACACAGAGAAGAGGTTCGGCAATTTTGGGGAGGGAAGGAAATCAAAGGGGAGCCCGGTCTTACGGCAACGGAAATGTTCAATGCTCTGGAATCCGGGAAAATGAAGGCCATTTGGATTATTTGCACCAACCCCATAGTGAGTCTGCCCAATGCCAAAAAAATTGAGAAGGCTCTTGAAAAGGCCAATTTTGTCATCGTTCAGGATATATCCCATAATTCAGAAACCACAGAATATGCCGATTTGCTGTTGCCAGCGGCAGGTTGGTTGGAAAAAGAGGGCACCATGACCAATTCCGAACGCCGGATAAGTTATTTGCCCAAAGTCATTGATGCTCCCGGCGAGGCCTTGCCCGATGCAGAGATCCTGTGGCGGTTTGCCCAGGAAATGGGATATGGTGGCTTTGACTATACCAACGTCTCCGAAGTGTATGACGAATACTGTTTGATGACCAAGGGAACCAATATTGATATTTCTGGACTGTCTCACGCGCGCCTCAAAAAAGAGGGCAGCTTTCAATGGCCTGTACCTTCACCCGAACACAAGGGGACACCACGCCTTTTTCAGGATCAGAAGTATTTCACCGCTAATGGAAAAGTGCATTTTAATGCACCACGAAATCTGTACAATACATCAGAAATGCCCACCCCCGATTTTCCATTGGTGCTCAACACGGGAAGGGTCAGAGATCAATGGCATACCCGAACCAAAACGGGAAAAGTAAAGCGTCTTTTGACCCACATTCCATCCCCTTTCCTTGAAATGAACAAGGTGGATGCCTATCTGCGAAACCTTAAGGAAGGTGATATTGCCGAGGTAAAAAGCAGGCGGGGAAGTGTAAGGGTCAAGGTAAAAATCAATTATGATATTAGGGAAAGAGTGGTTTTTTTACCGATGCATTGGGGCAAGATCTTGAATGATGATTTTAGTAGGGCCAACAATCTTACCAATGATATCGTGGACCCCATTTCCAAAGAACCCGATTTCAAGTACTGCGCCGTTCAGGTGGAAAAATACAAGAAGCCCGCACAAAAAATAGTGATTGTGGGAGCAGGGGCCGCCGCGTATCGTTTTATCCAAACCTATCGGGAAAAGAACAGAACGGACGAGATCCATGTGTTTTCCAAAGAAGAACATCCTTTTTACAACCGTGTGCTGCTTCCCGAGTATGTAAACGAGGAACTGTCATGGGAGGCCCTTCAAAAATTAAAGCAGGGAGAACTGGAAAAACTCAAGATTAGGCTGTACCCCAATAATAGTATCCAGAATATTAATCCCAAGGAAAAGACAGTTACTGATAATTTGGGAGAGGTACACGATTACGATTTGATGGTAATGGCCACGGGAAGTAGGGCATTTGTGCCCAATGAGGTGCGAATGGATCTACCCGGTAGATTTACCATGCGGGAAAGAGGCGATGCGGACAGGCTTAAAAATTATCTGTCAAAAACAAAGCTTCCCCCCAGTGAACAGCATGTGGTAATCGTGGGGGGAGGTTTGCTCGGACTAGAGCTCGCCGCAGCCCTGAAGAAAATCAATATCAACATCAGCATCATACAGCGTGCCCCCAGATTAATGGAACGTCAGTTGGACCCTGTTTCCAGTAAATTATTGGCCGAGGATGTTTCCGAAAGGGGAATCCAATTGTTTTTTGACAATGAGGTCAGTACCATTTTTGAGGATGAGGAATCCCAATACACATTGATGGTCAATCTTAAGACCGGCCGCACCTTACGCTGCAATGCCATTGTTTATGCGATTGGAACCAGACCCAATATGTCTTTGGCAACAAGTGCCGGGCTGGAAACCAGAAGAGGGGTTTTGGTGAATGCCTATCTGAAGACGAGCGACCCGTCCATTTTTGCATTGGGAGAAATTGCAGAGTTTGAGAATGCACTCTATGGGATCACTTCGGCAGCGGAACAACAGGCCGACGTGGCCGCAAATTATATCCTCGGTGATTTGGGAAGCATTTATAGCGGTTCTGTGTTGATGAATATTTTGAAGTTTGAGAATCTGGACCTGTGCAGTATCGGGATGGTAAATGCCCCGAAGAACGATTCCACCTACGAAGAGATTTTACTGATGGATGTAAGCAAGAGGTTTTACAAAAAATGCATTGTAAAGGATGATACGCTGAAGGGGGCCATTTTAATGGGGGATAAAAATGAGTTCGCAGAGTTTAAACGGCTCATAGAAGAAGAGATTGAGCTCTCTGAAAAAAGGGAGGAATTGCTGCGGGGTTCATCAACCATGGAGCCGCTCAAAGGAAGTTTGGTCTGTTCCTGTAGTCAAGTGGGTGATGGAAACATTAAAGATGCCATAGCGGGAGGATGCACGGATTTTGCCCAGTTATGTTCCCAAACAGGGGCCGGATTGGGATGTGGAAGTTGCAAGCCCGAAGTTCAGGCATTATTGAACGGACAACTGAAAACAACATTGGTTTAAGGCTATGAACGACGATTTGCACAGAATATTGATAAGTGGAGGAATCACTTCACCGGGCGAGCTCAAAGACAGTATTGCCATGCTTGAGGCAGCAGGGCTATCGGAAGTTTATTTTGGCTCAAGACAGGATTTGCTCTTTCCATTGGACAGCATCAAAAAAGGACAATTGGTAAAGACCTCAAAGTATAAAACGGATATTGTTGCAGATCGATTGTACCAAAATATTGTCTGCTCCTATGTCTCTGCGGATATTTTTGATGCTACGCATTGGCTCAAAGGTTCCACGTACTTGTACCTTTTGGAACAGTTTGATTTTATGCCAAGGCTAAAGATCAATATCACCGACCCAAAACAACGGTTGGTGCCCATTTTTAGCGGGAACCTCAATTTTGTGGCTTCCGATGAGGAAGATTATTGGTATTTGAACGTCCTGTTGCCCCATTGGAAGAAAAGTGCGTATTACCCTGTATTGATCTATAGCTGGGACATCGTTTCCGTTTGCAGTGCCATAGAAGAAGTGTACCATACGATGGACAATGTGGATCAACTCTTTGCCATACTGAACCAAAAATTACAGACCCATAACAACAAAACCATAAAAAAGGAACTTCAGATTCCTTTTGTTACGTTTCCTTACTACGAGGGAATGAACCGAATGGGATTGGACCAATTCTGGTTGGGCCTCTATTGGCGCAACAATCGTTATGACCTTCAGTTTTTAAAGGAATTCTGCGGATTCTGTCTGGACAACAGCATCGGAAAAATATGCATCACACCATGGAAATCGTTCATTGTAAAGGGAATTTCCAAAGAAAGTCGACCCGAACTGGAAAGATTCCTTGGCCAAAGGGGGATCAATGTACGGCACTCCCAATTGGAAATGAACTGGCATTTGCCCGTAGATGATGAGGAAGCATTGGAACTTAAACGATATTTGGTCAATAATTTTGATCAGAACGACATCAGTACTTATGGACTTACCTTTGGCATAAGCAAAGATGTAGGTAAGCGTTCCCATTTTTCATCCATAGTCATTGAGAGGAATCCATCGACCCAGATCGGATTGGATTATCAGGTAAGACCGACCTATAATGTCTGTTATTTTAAGGATTTTGACCCCAACACAAGGCAGTATTTGGTCTATGCCCAAGATGTGGATAAAAAAGAATTGCCCAATCTTTTGATTGAATTGAGCAAAGAATACTTTCAACAACTTGGCCAAGAAAAAACCACAGCTACAAAAAAGACAACAAAAAAGGAACAAGCGCAACATACGGTCCACCAATGTCAGAACTGTTTAACGGTGTATGATGAAGATATTGGTGAGCCCCAATCCCAAATTGACCCAAACACGAAATTTGAGGACTTGCCTGAAGACTACACCTGCTTGGTTTGTGGAGCAGAAAAGCCTGAATTCGAGAAGGTGGAAATTGCCATGGTTTAAGGCAAACGAATTTGTAGAATCTATCATCAACCTCTAAGTTCAAATTAGGCTTTACGATTAAAGGGAAGGCATGATTCCTATTACCTTGCACGTAGATCCTCTTTAATATGTCGTTTTTCTCCAATTTAGCCTTTGTCGGTCGCTGTAGTTTTGTTTAAACTTTTAAATCAAGACAATGAAGGATGTAATGGAAAAAACCGATTTGGAACTTTTGTTTGAAGAACATGTTGCCCTTACCGATTTTGTGGAATATGGGTTCAGTATGCAAGATGTAATTGAGGGTAAGCCTATTCCCAAAAGTGGAGCACGTTTCGATATCTATTTTGAGGGTGATGTCATGGGGGACAAGATCAATGGTAAAATCACTGGGGTCGATTATTTGGAGGTAAGGGCCGATGGACGGTTTTTCCTCAATCTACATGCAACCATCATAACCGATGACGGAGCCAGCATTCTAGTGGAGGAAACTGGGATCAATGATCTGGGCACTTTAAAATTGAACATGAAGTTCCACACCAATGACGAAAGATATGAATGGGTAAACCGTGCACAAGTGGCTGGTTTGGGAGCTGTTGATTTTAATACGGGCAAGGCAAACGTAAAAGGATATTTAATTTAAAAACGAACAAAATGACAACTGTAAATGTTACTGAAATTGAACTGAACGAGTTTATTGGAAAAGAGGACAAGGAACAACATTGTAAAGCTACATTTCCATTGGTGGGAGCCCACGGCTCAAAAAAATTGGCCACGGTTTATTTTGAATTGGAACCAGGGGACCATTTGGGCAGGCACACCGATAGTGCAGAGGAACTTTTGGTGATATTGGACGGACAAGTGGAAGCTTTGGTGGGAACCGAAAAGCAAAAAGCCGGGAAAGGGGCATTGGTGCTCATCCCGGAAATGGTTCCCCACGACCTCAAGAATATCGGAGAGACCACAGCCAAGGTGCTTGGTGTTTTTGGAGGGGCCAATAATATTGTGGCAACGTTTGACAATGAAATGCTGCCCACTGAATCCAATGTAGTGGATACTTCTTTGCTTTTTAGTTGATATATAACGGTTTATAATTAGTTTTGCACATTCAACAGTATAATTAAATAGACGGAATTAGTTTAAAATGAACGTCAAGTTTTCAGAATACAGGCCTTCCCCAGCATTGGGCTCATACGTTCAAGCTTTTTATACAGGAGATTTTAACCTGTATTCTGAAAACAACTTTGTACAATCCGTAGTGCCCAATGGCTGTATTGAATTGATCATTCACCTTACCCATGACCATTGCGAACTGGTCAAGGAAGACACATGGGGCAAATCCCCGGAATTCACCTTGATAGGATTGCAGACCAAACCTTATGAAGTTAGGTTCAATGAACAGGTGCAGATATTTGGTGTGCGGTTCAACCCAGAAGGGATTTACCATATTTTTGGGGTTCCTCCGGCACTTTTTACCGCAACCTTTGAGAATAGTACAGATGTATTGGGGAATGAGTTTAAGGATTACTGTTCCCGTTTAAGGGAATCAACAAATATTCAACAACGAATACGTTTGACTGAAGCGTTCCTGTTGAAGAATATGCTGGATAACGCCAAAGGGTACGATTATGTCCGGATGGCATCCGAAATCATTCGCAAGTCCCATGGTTTGCTGAGTTTGGAAGAACTTATTCAAAAAGTCCACATCAGTCCAAGGCAGTTGCAAAGAGAGTTCAAGAAAAAGTTTGGTATAACCGCCAAGGAATATATGCGGCTCTCTCGGCTCAACGCCGTTCAGCAGTACATGCAGGTACCCAACTCCATCAACCTCACCGAAGTATCCTATGAACACGGCTTTGCCGACCAATCCCATTTTATCAGGGAATTCAAGAAATTGGCTGGGACAAACCCGAGGAGTTTTTTAAAGAAGAGAGCAGATTATTTGACCTTACCGGTGAATCTGGAATAAGAAATGTTTGCATAATAAGGGGTAGTGAACCAACCAATATTGGAAATCAAAAAACTATGAATGCAGTATTGAATGGGATTCCTGGTCGTTTGGACCTTTTAAGAAGACTCCGCTAAAGAATTGGCCCTAAAACATCCCAAACATTCTGGGCCACTATTTTTTGTCCCTCTTCGGTAGGGTGTATCCCATCACTTTGGTTCAGATCTGGTATTCCCCCTACATTTTCAAGAAGGAACGGAATCAGGTGAACATTTTCCTCTTCTGCCAGTTCAGGGAAAATGTTTTCAAATCTGGAGGTGTATTCTGGCCCCATGTTTGGTGGAATTTTCATTCCGGCGAGAACAATTTTGGCATTGGGCAGCTTCACTTGGACCATATCCACCATGGAACGCAAATTGGACTCAGTTTCTTTAAGCGGCACCCCCCTAAGTCCATCATTTGCACCCAATTCAATGATTACGATGGAAATATCTTCCTCCAAGACCCATTCCAACCTATTTTTACCACTAGCCGTGGTCTCACCGCTCAAACCAGCATTGATAACTTGGTAATCCAAACCCAATGAATCAATCTTTTGTTGAATGACGGAGGGGTAGGACTGTCCCATTTCAAGGCCATAACCCGCTGTGAGGCTATCCCCAAAAAAGAGAATCTTATTTTTGGAATCACTGACAACGGAAACAGCTTCCTCTTCCACTTGTGATTCTTCAACTGCTTTTTTTTCTGGGGTTTTTTCACCGCAGCCCAATAGTAGGAATGTTAAAAAATAACAAAACATTAACTGCTTGGAGGGGTGGGGAATTTTTTTGGTGAGGGTCAATTTTAGTATTTTGAGAGTTTTAACCAAAAGCATTTTATGTCAAAGATATTAAAAGTTCAACACCTCCATAAAACGTATCGGAGTGGAGAACACGACCTCACCGTATTAAACGATGTTTCTTTTGAAGTGGACAGAGGCGAAACCTTTGCCATTGTTGGGCCATCAGGAAGTGGGAAAACAACATTGTTGGGATTGTGTGCGGGTCTTGACATTACGGATGAAGGAGATATTTGGCTGTGCGATCACCATTTGGCCAGTCTTGATGAGGACGGAAGAGCGAGGTTGAGGAATCAGAAGGTTGGATTTGTTTTTCAGGACTTTCAATTATTGCCAACCCTTACCGCATTGGAAAATGTAATTGTCCCCTTGGAACTCAGGGGCGTAAAAAAAGCTTCGGAACAAGGAAAAGAGCTATTGGCAAAAGTGGGATTGGAAGATCGGTCTGGACACTATCCTTCCCAACTCTCGGGAGGGGAGCAACAGCGAGTGGCCTTGGCCCGTGCCTTTGCCAATAAACCCTCAATATTGTTTGCCGATGAACCCACAGGAAATTTGGATGATGAAACAGGAGCCAAAATTGAAAAACTGCTCTTTGAACTCAACAAAGAACAAGGTACCGCTCTGGTCATTGTAACCCATGATCTGGAATTGGCCCAAAAGACCGATAAAAGTATCCGATTGAGGTCGGGTAAAATAGAGGAAAGTTATAGTTAATGAGTGTGGGACAAAAAAATGGAACGGGGGTATTGTGGTTGTTCAAAATGGCATGGCGAGATGGAAAAGCCAGCTATGGTAAACTATTGTTGTTCATCTTTTCCATAACCCTTGGTGTAGCAGCAGTTGTGAGTGTCCACTCGTTCAGTGGACTCCTAAAAGAAAATATTTCATTGCAGTCAAAGGCCCTTTTGGGCGCCGATTTTGTCATTGAAAGTGATAAACCGGTCAATGATCGGGTCATGGGCATAATGGATTCCTTGGGTGGAGCCGATGCACGGGAAATCAATTTTCTTTCCATGGGTGCATTCCCGGGCAATGAGGGTACAAAATTGATGGAAGTCCGTGGTGTTGACGGGGATTTTCCATTTTATGGAGGTTTGGAGGCCGACCCCAAAACGGCCGTCAATGATTTTCGGAAGGATGGGGCATTGGTCGATGCCACAACCATGCTCCAATTCAACCTAAAAGTGGGTGATAGTATTAAGTTGGGGGCGGTTACATTTCCCATTTCTGGAGCGTTAAAAACAGTGCCCGGTAGTAATTCCGTATTTGGTGCCATAGCCCCCCCGGTACTTGTCCCTCTCAATTTTATTGAGGCAACGGGTCTCGTTCAAACGGGAAGCCGAATTGACTACAAATATTATTTTAAGGCCGATGCGGGGCAGGATATGGAGGCTCTGAACGATGAGCTCGACCCCGTCCTTGACAATGAGGATGCTGATATTGACACCCATGTATCCGAGGCGAGACGTATGGGCAGACGGTACGAAAACTTCGGAAAGTTCTTGAACTTGGTTGGGTTCATTTCCCTGCTTTTGGGATGTGTGGGCATCGCCAGCGGAATGAGTATCTACATCCGAATGAAACTGAAGTCCATTGCGGTGCTCAAATGTTTGGGGGCGACAAAATACCAGAGTTATCTCATATTTTTTGTCCAAATAGCCTGTATGGGTATCATTGGTGGTCTGTTGGGCAGTTTGGCCGGGTATTTCATTCAGCGATTGTTTCCGGTACTGCTTGGAGATTTACTGCCCATTGATGTTGGGATATCGTTTTCCTTCCAAAATGCTGTTTTGGGACTCGCATTAGGGGTCACCATGTCCGTTTTATTTGCACTGTACCCTTTGATCAGGACATTGTATGTTTCTCCATTGCAAGCGCTACGTGTGGTGGAAGAGGGCAAATCTCGTTCATCCAAAGCAACCTTGGCTGTGGGTGCGGGCATTGTTCTTTTTGTGCTTGGGTTTTCATTTTGGCTTCTGGGAGATTTTGAGCGATCCTTATATTTTGTGATAGGTTTAAGCGCTGTTTTCTTGATTCTTACCGGGGTCGCCAAATTCTTTATGGGGCTGTTGAAACGATTTTTTCCATACTCGTGGAGTTTTACGGCCAGACAGGGGTTACGTAATCTGTTCAGGCCACAAAACCAGACCCTTATTTTGGTGTTGGCCATTGGAATCGGAACCTTTTTGATCAGTACGCTGTATTTTACCAAGGATATGCTCCTACAAAAAGCATCCATTGAGGATAGTGCCAATAGCGCCAATATGATTTTAATGGACATTCAAAGTGAGCAGGCAGAAGCAATATCAAATACGATTGAAACCTCAGGGTTTTCTGTTATTGATGAAATTCCCATTGTGACCATGCGGGTTGAAAGCTTGAAAGGAAAGCATATAGAAGAGATTCGAAGGGATACTACTTCCCAAGTGAGCCGTTGGATATTGAACCATGAATTCAGGGTAACGTACAGGGACAGTCTTATCAATTCTGAACGGATCATTAATGGCGAATGGACTGCTTCTGTTGTTAAGGACGCTGATGTTCCCATTTCAGTCAGCGAAGATTTTGCAAACAGGGCAATGGTGGGTATAGGCGATAAAGTTTCCTTCAATGTTCAAGGGAGGATAATGGAAACAGAAGTACAGAGTATACGGGAGGTGGATTGGAGTAGATTGCAACCTAATTTTTCAGTGGTTTTTCCTTCTCGTGTTCTTGAGAACGCTCCTCAATTTAAAGTTATGACGACTAGGACGGGGGACGATGAAAGTTCGGCAAAGCTGCAACAAGAACTGGTTGAAGCCTTTCCCAATGTTTCCATTCTGGATCTAAAACGTATGTTGACCCTTTTGGAGGATATTTTGGGTAAAATCAGCTGGGTGATAAACTTTATGGCCTTCTTCAGCATTTTTGTGGGAGTGGCGGTTCTTATGGGGGCCATTTATAGCAGTAAGCACCAACGGGTCAAACAGGGCGCTTTGTTAAGAACCTTGGGGGCCAAGGGAACACAGATTTTAAGCATCATCTCCATTGAATATGCCATTTTGGGGTTCTTGGGTGCCTTTATGGGAGTGGTACTTGCCGTTTTGGCCAACTTTTTATTGGCTTGGGTACTGTTTGATATGACATTTACACCTTCATCAGTGCCATTCCTTGTGATAATGCCGCTAATAATTCTTCTGGTATTTGTTTTGGGAGTGGGAAACAGTCTGGGAATCGTTAGAAATTCTCCCCTTATCGTCTTGAGAAAAGAGAAGGAATAGAGCAAGCCAAAAAAACAATTTCCTATAATTTGTTGGATATTGAACACCAATGTGTTAAATAAACACTTATATTGGATGCTCAAAAATAGAAGGGAACAATTTACGGTTGTTCATAAGATACATTTTTGCAAAATGATAAAAAGTAAGACTGTTGTATCGAATTTCAGAAAAGTGAATGATTCAGTTCATCAACTGGTTTCACAAATGAAACTAATGGTTCTTTTTCTCATGCTTCTCATCTTCCATATGGGAAGCGCACAAAACGAAAAAGCACAAAACCCCATCATTTTTGCCGATGTGCCCGACATGTCCATGGTACGGGTGGGGGATACCTACTACATGAGTAGTACAACCATGCACATGAGTCCGGGTGTTCCCATCATGAAATCCACGGATTTGGTCAATTGGAAATTGGTCAACTATGCATACGATACCTTGGCAAATGTTGATGCACTAGTTTTAGAAAATGGGAAAAACGCCTATGGGAGAGGGTCTTGGGCCAGTTGTATTCGGTATCATAATGGTATGTTCTACGTGTTCACCTTTGCAGCAACAACAGGAAAAACCTATGTGTTTTCCACAAAAGATATTGAAAAGGGACCATGGGAAGTCAAATCTTTTGAACCCTCATATCACGACCTTACGGTACATTTTGATGAAGACGGGAAGGTCTACATGATATGGGGCAACGGAAAGCTGATGATCGCTGAATTGCAAGATGATTTATCCGGGGTAAAGGCTGGTACCGAGAGGGTGCTTATGGAAAATGCCAGTGCCCCCGCAGGTGACAACATCATGTTGGGAGCAGAGGGTTCCCAACTGTTCAAGGTAAATGGAAAGTACTACCTTTTTAACATTACATGGCCCCGTGGGGGTATGCGAACCGTATTGGTGTACCGTGCCGATAACATTTATGGGCCATACGAGGGCAAAGTGGCCTTGCAGGATAGGGGTATAGCCCAAGGTGGGTTGATTGATACGCCTGATGGCAAGTGGTTCACCTACCTGTTCAGGGATTATGGTTCCGTAGGAAGAATACCGTATCTGGCTCCAGTGACGTGGGAGGATGGATGGCCCATTTTGGGTGTGGACGGTAAAGTTCCCCAGACTTTGGATTTGCCTGCAAGTACCGGTTTGATTCCCAATATTGTGGCCAGTGATGAATTCAATAGAAAAGAAAATGACCACAAATTACCCTTGGTCTGGCAATGGAACCACAACCCTGTGGACAGTCTGTGGTCATTGACCGATAGAAAAGGATATCTGAGATTGACAACCGGGCGTACAGATGAAAATTTTGTTCAGGCCAGAAATACACTGACCCAAAGAACCATAGGGCCGGTATGTTCAGGAGCAACCGCTTTGGATGTTTCAAATATGAAGGAAGGCGATTTTGCGGGGTTGGCGTTGCTCCAAAAGAACTATGGACAAATTGGGGTAAAATATGAAAATGGGACAAAGAAATTGGTGATGGTGAGTTCGCAGAACGATAAACCCGAAGAAATGGAAAGTTTGGCTTTACAACACGATCAAAATATAGTCTACCTTAGGGCTGTGTGCGACTTCACTGATTTAAAGGATGTAGCTGATTTCTACTATAGTTTGGATGGCGATAAATGGGTCAGGATGGGCACCCGACTGAAAATGTCGTACACCTTGCCGCATTTTATGGGGTATCGCTTTGGGCTTTTTAATTATGCCACAAAGGAAGCAGGTGGATATGCTGATTTCGACTATTTTAGAATACTAAATAAATTGAACGATTAAAATCAAACAACAGTTAACTAAAAACAAACGATCATGAAACCCTATTCCATAAGCTTGGCATTATTTCTTTTATGCTACTCCACTGGCATCACCTAAAGCAAGGGGTGAACCGAAAACACCTTTATATTGGTGAAAAACACTTTATAATAGCATTTGGATGTGGAACAGCCATGAAGATTGGGCAGTTCTCAAGTATTGCAATTGGTGGTGATACCATTCACAGCTTCTAAAACGCGGGCAAAAGTCCCATCCAACGAGTGTGGATTATGATGCGCTGAAAGCATTATTATCAAAAATTGAAAGCGATCAATACCGTTTTTTGAAAATTTTATCAGTAAATTTTGTATCTATTAAAAAACTACTTGCAGCATTTTTTTCATTGAAAAACATGAAAACAACTAAACTAATAAAGATTGCGCTTGGTTTCGTATTCCTGAAATGCGTTGGCTTGAACGCCCAAATTTCAGACAGTGAATACAATTTTGTGAACATTGATCAGCGGAGCTCGCAGCGGGCTGTCTCTACAATTGTTCAGGATAGTCTGGGTCTAATTTGGATGGGGACCAACGGTGTTGGTATTCAAAAATACAATGGATTCGATTTTGTTTCCTATAAACAAGATTTTGCGGATTCCACCTCATTGAACAGTTCCTTGATCTATAAAGCATTTGTTGATGTCAGCAATCGATTGTGGATCGGCACCGAGGCGGGGCTTAACGTTTACGACCGCGATAATGACACGTTCAAGCAGGTTACACTGTACCAGGATTCTGTAGCCTTGGAAAACGTTCCCATCCGCGCCATTCAAGAATGTAAGACCGGTAAGCTCATTGTTGGATCACATTATAATGGTCTCTTTGCCGTAGATCCAGAAACCTTGGAGGGCCACAATGTTTCCATGGGCGAAACAGACATATCCTTGTTGGAGATAAACAGTATTATCCAGAACCGGGAAAAAGAATTGCTCATAGGGACCAACAAAGGCCTTTTTTCATACGAAGCCGGTAAAGAGGTAGTTCAGGTTTCTTCGGGTCATGATGGCCTTAAAGATGCTGATGATGTTCCATACGATATAGAATCGATGATCAAAGACGATGATGGGTCTATATGGATAGGAACTTTTCAGAATGGCTTGGTAAAAGTTGAAATAACCCCCTTTAACACTTTCAAAACACATAACTATAGGATAAGTAGTGAGCGAATCCTGTCCATTGCACAAGCACCGGATGGAAACATATTGTGCGGCACCGAAAACGACGGTCTTTTTGCATTGAAGAAAAATGGGAATCTGGTAAAGCATTACAAATACAACAAGTTTGATGTCAATAGCATAAAAGCCAACTCCATTTGGGCAATATTTGTGGATAGGCAAGACCGTATTTGGATTGGATATTATAATAACGGGGTAGGGGTCTATGACAAACTTCATAACAAGTTCAAGGACATACGAAGTCTTGCCAACGTCAATAATTCTTTGCAATCACCATCAGTGAGTGCTATTGTTGGCGATCAAAATGGAAAGATGTGGATTGGTTTGGATGGGGGCGGTGTGGATGTCTATAATCCAAAGTCAGGAAACATTGTACACCTTACCAACCCAAGAAATTCCATAGGGGCCTACTTAAGTGCAGAGGACGTAACGGCTCTTTTTATAGATAGCGGCAACAATGTATGGGTGGGTACGTGGAATTCGGGAATATACCATTTGCCCAACGGTTCCAAGACTTTTATCAACTACACCGCGTCAAACACAGATGGAGGTTTGAAATCTGACCGGGTCATGAGCTTCGCTGAAGATTCAGCAGGAATTATATGGATCGGGTCTTACGTTGAAGGGCTACATTCCTATCATCCAAAGCAAAAGAAGTTTATCTATCATAATAAACAGATATTCAATGACCCAAGCCCTGGTGAAGGTGCTATGCGCATTGTACTTGTTGACAAGAACAAGACCATTTGGATGGGCACAACTGCGGGACTCTACAAGCTTGTGGACAATGGGGCACCAATTCAAGAACAAAAGGCAATTCCACTGCGGGGTCCCATGTACGAAAGTTTGGGCAACCCCCTTGTGGTGGATGCGGTGGTATCTTTGCACGAGGATAGTCGAGGGAACATCTGGATCGGTACGGATGGTGGAGGTCTTTGCAAGTATGATCCCAAAAGCGATGGTTTTACATGGTACGGACAAAATGAAGGCCTGAAGCAAGAAACCATTGCCTCAATTCTTGAAGACAACAATGGAGACCTTTGGATAGGCGGAAACAATGGATTGTCACACTTGGATGTGGAAAACCAAACGTTTAAGAATTTTGACATCAATGATGGACTACTGGCAAACGACTTTAACTTTAATTCGGCCTTCAAGGATGCCAATGGAACACTCTATTTCGGAAACTACGGGGGTATTAATTATATCGACCCAAACCATGTAAAGACCAATACCTACAAACCGGAGGTGTATTTCACGGATCTAAGGCTTTTTAATAAGAGGGTTGGGCCAAATGATAACGAATCACCTATAAAAAAGGTCATTGGCGAGACCGATAAACTTACCTTGGAGCACAAACAGTCGGTGTTTACCATTGAGTACGCCGCCATAAATTTTACCCGGCCCAAAAAGAACCAATACGCTTATATGCTGGAAGGTTTTGATGATGCTTGGAACTTTGTTGGGCAAACTAGGAGCGCAACCTATACCAACCTTTCTCCGGGCGACTATACCTTTAAAGTAAAGGCTGCCAACAATGATGGTGTGTGGAACGAAACTCCAAAGACCTTGCAGATTACCATTCTAAGACCTTGGTGGGCAACCAATTTGGCTTTGGGATCTTATATCTTGGCCATACTCCTTATCTCATATTTTTTGGCCAGGTTCATCTCACAGCGAATCCGTGAAAAAAGGATTGTCCACGCAGAACGGGAAAGAAGGATCCAAGAAGAGGCCCTAAATGATAAAAAGATACAGTTCTTCACCAATATCTCACATGAATTTAGAACACCACTGACGCTTATTTTGAACCCCTTGGAAGACATCCTTGAAGGCTCAAGGCATAAGTTGTCAAAAATGACCCTTGAAAAACTCAGAATCATCCATAAGAATACATCAAGATTAAAACGACTTATTGATGAATTGATGGATTTTAGAAAACTGGAGATCAATAAGTTTTCCGTGAAGGCTTCAGAATTGGAAGCAGTATCTTTTGTGACCGAGGTCGCTGGTCATTTTGAAGAAGAAGCCGCACTTAGGAACATTATCCTCATGGTGGAATCTGATGATGACCCCATTGCGCTATGGAGCGACCCCTCACTTTTGGAAAAGGTTATCTTCAACATTCTTTCCAACGCATTTAAAATAACCCCGGATAATGGATTTATAACCGTTGGTGTCTTTAAATGTGGGCAAAACATTGTTTTCCCGTTAATAGACGGGCCTGAGCAAGTGCAGGCTTTGGAGATTTATATAGAGGACACAGGGCACGGCATCAAAAAAGATGAACTTGAAAAAATATTTGAACGATTTTATCAAGTGAAGGAAATGAACAGCCAATATTATGGCGGTACGGGCATTGGTCTGGAAATGGTAAAAAGCTTTGTGGACCTATTGAAAGGAAAGGTCATTGTGGAAAGTGAAGAAGGGGTAGGCACCAAGTTTAGGATTTTTCTCCCCTTGGGCAATACACATTTTAACCACAATGAACTGCTGGCCTCTCCAGAGACCACAAAAAACGAAGCTGTTCTTCCAAAACCGGAGAACAATGCAGTGGAATATACAACCGGTTCCAACAAAACACTGCTCATTGCCGAAGACAATGCTGAATTGCGGACCTATCTCAAGAATGAGCTCGAAAGCGAATACACCATTTTGGAAGCGGTCAATGGGGTGCAGGGGCTGGAAATTGCCTTAAAGAGACTTCCCGACTTGATTATTACCGATGTGGTGATGTCTGAAATGGACGGATTTGAATTTTGTAGGCGCATTAGACAAGATCTAAAAACCAGCCATATCCCGGTACTGATGTTGACTGCCAAGTCAATGACAGACGATTGGGTCAAGGGGATTGACTCTGGGGCGGATGTTTACCTAAGTAAACCTTTTGAGATGAAGGTTCTCCGGGCCCAGCTTCGGCAAATTATCCAAAGTAGACAGGTTTTGTTCAATAAATATTTAAGTGACTCGGATAATTTTAAAATCCCGGACAACACCTCTTCACTGGACAAGAACTTTATGACCCAAGTGTTGAATTACATCACAAAGAACATCGCCGATGAGAACCTAAATGTGGAATCCCTGGCAGAGGAGTTGCATCTGAGCCGCAGCCAACTGTATCGTAAAATCAAGGCCATGACAGGGTTAACCGTTACAGAGTTTTTGCGTAAAATACGCTTGGAACACGCAAAACGATTCATTGAAAATGGCACAGAATCAATAAGTGAGGTGTGCTACAAAGTGGGCTTTTCATCCCCTTCGTATTTCACCAAATGTTTTAAGGCACAGTTTGGCGTATTGCCCACAGAATTGAAATAAGGGAGGTGTTGTACACTTACACACTTTGGCATATGGATTTATTGCAGATACTTTTTCTAACGGGTTTGCCCCAAGATCAGATCATGCTACAAATGTTTCATAGACTGCCGCATTTGTAATAGTGGTTTTACCCAATTAACATCATCTTTATGGATTGAGAACTTGTAAGATTGCCAAGGCCTTTTATTCATGGATATGGATTGGGCCTCGGTGATTTTTTTAATATAATTCCATGAATACAAATAGAAAGAAAGGCATGTTTTTATGTTTTATGGGCATTTTGATAATGCTACATGCCTGCGGTGAAAAAAACACCTCAAAGGATACCCAAGAAGTATTGACGCTTCAAAAAGCCTTTTCCAATGATTTTCTAATTGGAGTGGCCATAAACCGACAACTTATTGAAGAGCGGGATTCTTTGGGAGTGCAGCTGCTCATCAAAGAATTTAACGCCATTAGTCCTGAAAATGAAATGAAATGGATGAACATTCATCCCCAACCCGATTCTTTTTATTTTGATATATCCGATAAGTATGTGGCTTTGGGCGAAAACAACGATATGTTCACATTGGGACATACCTTGGTTTGGCATAGCCAATTGGCGGATTATATGGCCCAAACTACGGATAGCACCCTTATGGCAGATTACCTCAAGGACCATATCAATACCATTGTCAACAGATATAAAGGTAAAATTGATGCTTGGGATGTGGTCAATGAAGCCTTGAATGAGGACGGAACCCTCAGGGAATCTGTTTTTTTAAAGGTGTTGGGGGAGGATTATATCGAGACCGCTTTTCAACTTGCGGCTTCCGCCGACCCTGATGTAAAATTGCTTTACAATGACTATAATCTCTGCAACCCGGAGAAAAGGGAAGGTGTGGTTCGTTTGGTAAAACGGTTGCAAGAAAAAGGCATAAAAATAGATGGTGTGGGAATGCAAGGGCATTGGGGGTTGACACAACCTTCTTTGGCCGAAATTGAAAAAAGCATCAAAGCCTATAGTGATTTAGGGGTGAAAGTATCCATTACCGAGCTCGATATCACCGTACTTCCCAACCCTTGGGACCTTGAGGGCGCAGAAGTCAGTCAAAACTTTGAAAACAGTGAAAAGATGAATCCTTATCCCGATGAGTTGCCGGACTCTGTGAAAATACAATTGGCACAACGGTATAAGGACATTTTTAAAATCTTCCTGAAACATAAGGACAACATGGATAGAGTTACCTTTTGGGGTATCAATGATGGAAATACCTGGCTTAATAATTGGCCTATAAGGGGACGTTCCAATTATCCCTTGCTCTTTGATAGGGAGTATCTGCCCAAAAAAGCTTACGACAGTGTACTTGCACTGAAAGCAAACTGATCAACATAATCAATCAACTACACATACTTCAATGACTACAAATTCCCAAAAATTATCCGTAAAGGAAAAAATCGGATATAGTCTGGGAGACCTTTCTGCCAATCTGGTCTTTCAAACCCTAATGACCTATCTTGCCTATTTCTACACGGACATCTATGGCCTTGAGACCAATCACGCTTCGGCCATTATGTTGACCGTGGGCCTTATAGCCGCATTCGGTTTTAATCCCATTATTGGTGCATTGGCCGATAGGACAAAATCCAGATGGGGAAAGTTTAGACCTTGGATTTTATATACCGCCATTCCCCTTGGCTTGGTTGCATTGTTGGCCTTTAGTACTCCCGATTTTGACTATAAGGGAAAGGTCATTTATGCAGCAGTAACCTATACCTTGTTGCTTTTGTTGTATGCGGCCAATAATCTACCCTATTCCGCATTGAGCGGGGTGATCACCGGCGATATGGCAGATAGAAACAGCCTATCCTCTTATCGTTTCGTAGCGGTCATGTTCGCCCAATTCTTTGTACAGGTGTTCATGCTGCCCATAATTGAATCTGCAGGGGACGGTGACAAGGCGGTAGGAATAGAAATAGTGATGACCTGGCTGGCAGTTATTGGAACAGTTATGTTGGTGATTACCTTTTTTACCACCAAAGAACGGATCGTACCCAAACCAGAACAAAAATCCAACCTCAAAGAAGACCTGACCGATTTGTTCAAAAATAGGCCATGGGTCATTATGCTGTTGGTAACCACCTTGGTTTTTATCACTTTGGCCTTGAAAGGGGGGTCATATGTCTATTATTTTGAAAATTATGTCAACAAAGAAAGACTCTCGGAGTTCATCAGTCCCATTTTAAATTCCCTATCAGGTATCGGAGTCAATTTTTTTGGTGAGAATCCGGTTTCTGCCGGTTTTGGCCTGTTCAATGCCGGGGGCATTATTTTTATGATCGTGGGGATTACCTTTTCAAAAAGATTTGCCGACAAATATGGGAAAAAGGATGTGTTCAGAATCGCACTGTTTCTATCCACCGTGTTCATAATAGTCTTTTATTTCTTTCCCAAAACGGCTGTGGAAATGATTTTTATTTCACAAATATTGCATGGCTTTTTCTATGGCCTTACCATTCCCTTGTTGTGGGCCATGATTGCCGATGTTGCCGATTTTTCAGAATGGAAGAACAACCGACGGGCAACCGCCATTATTTTTTCGGCCATGATGGTCGGGCTTAAAGGCGGATTGAGCATAGGAAGCGCATTGGTCACATGGATTTTGGGACTGTACGATTATATAGCCAAGGAAGCTGCGGTGGCTGGACAAGCCATCGTACAGCCTGAAAGTGCCATTCAAGGAACAAGAATGTTGGTAAGCATCTATCCTGCAATTCCATTTTTGATTGGGATTGGCTTGTTGTTCTTTTACGAAATAAACAAGAAAATGGAAGTACAGATAGAGACTGAATTGAATCAAAGAAGAAACGAATAGAATAAAAATTGCTTATATATGCCTGAAGAATCCACAGCACATATTGATTTTGATACATTGAACGAAAACGCCATCTCTTCGCCTTTGGTAAAACATATCTATACGGCAGACCCCTCTGCCCATGTTTTTGATGGAAAAATATACATTTATCCCTCGCATGACATCGATGCTGGCGAAGCATTTGATGATTTGGGAAGTCATTTTGCCATGGAAGACTACCACGTGATTTCGATGGATTCCATAGACTCAGAAGCCAAGGATAATGGCGTTGCACTGCATGTAAATGATGTGCCTTGGGCAGAAAAACAAATGTGGGCCCCAGATGCAGCCCATAAAAATGGCAAATATTACCTCTATTTTCCAGCAAAGGACTTTGATGGAATATTCAGGATAGGGGTGGCCGTAAGTGATTCTCCAATAGGACCGTTTGTAGCGCAACCAGAGGCCATAAAAAATAGCTTTTCAATTGACCCGGCTGTCTTTGAAGACGAAGATGGTAGTTATTACATGTATTTTGGTGGATTATGGGGTGGACAGCTTCAGCGTTGGAGAACAGGAAAATTCAAAGCTGAACAGCCCGAAAGTCCCACCGCATTTTTGCCGAAGGATGATGAACCCGCCCTGTTGCCCCTAGTGGCTAAACTCACTGATGACCTTCTGGAATTTGCGGAAGAACCAAAGCAGGTCCAAATCTTGGACGAGAAGGGTGAGTTGCTTTTGGCAGGCGATAATGACCGTCGTTTTTTTGAAGCGGCATGGATGCACAAACACCAAGGAAAATACTATTTTTCCTATTCAACGGGGGATACGCACTTTATTTGTTATGCCATAGGCAGCAGTCCATACGGACCGTTTACCTATGCAGGCCGCATCTTAAACCCTGTGGTAGGTTGGACCACTCACCATTCCATTTGCCAAGTGGAAGGGAAATGGTATTTGTTTTACCATGACTCCAGTCTATCCAAGGGCGTGACCCACCTAAGATCAATAAAGGTGGCTGAAATTACGCACAATGCCGATGGATTTATTGAAACACTGAACCCCTACAACTAATTTTTGAAGGTATAGTTTTTCTCTGGGCATTGCTGTTCTATCTGGGCAGCATGCCTAATTTATGCGTTCATATTGCATGGCGTCGTCATTCTTGGCAACAAGAAGGTACTTTTTGCTGTTCACCTCAATTATGGCCATATTTTTGACATCCCCGGGAACAAAAAATCCACTTTCCGAGGCTTTGACTGCTTCAAAACCTCCTTTTCCATCACCTTTTAGCAAAAGGCCATAGCTGGCATCATTGCGAGGGGTTTCCACTTCTGAAACATACAGGTTTCCAGCAATCAGAAAATCCAAAGCCCCGTCTTTGTCATAATCATCAACCAAGATTTGGTTGATACTGGAAAGTTGCGCCTCTCTTGGCAGTTGATGTATAATGAACTTACCATCCTTATTTTCCAGATAGACACTTGCAAATGACTTTACCTGATAATGCAATGAAGATTCCAAGGGCTTTTCGCCATAAACATCTACCAAAGTGGCCTGCGAGAAACTTTCGTAATCTTCAAATTTCTTTTTGATCCCAGGAATTTGCTGCGAAGAACATTCCCTTCCCCTGAGCGGATATTGTTTTCCCTCATTGTAATAACTGAGCACAATATCCACACTCTCATCCTTATCAAAATCGTTCACGAAAATATCAAAGGTCTCATCTTCGGTGGCTTTGTATTTATAGTTTAGGCCATTATTGCCCACCACATAGTCCATATCGCCATCATTATCAAAATCACCCTGTTCAATGCTCCACCACCAACCAGTGGTATCAATGTTCAGTCCCATTTCTTCGGAAGCTTCCACAAAACCTGATCCTGTATTCTTAAAAGCCCGGATTGGCATCCATTCCCCAACCACGATGATATCCAACCAATCGTCGTTGTTAAAATCGGTCAATACCGCGCTCGTGGCCATGCCCAATGCCTCAAAACCTTCAGGTTGCATGTTTTGGACAGGCTCAAAAGCAATTTGGTCAGGGGTGCTGTTGTTCATCAAAATATAGCTCTGGGCGGGGGAGGGGTAATTTCCTGGCACCTGTCGCCCCAATACCAACAAATCCTCTTTTCCGTCTTTGTTAAAATCACCATGGTAGGCATTTGACCCACTTGCATGTAATGGGGGCATTGCCGCTGTTTCAGCCTTGGTGAAGTTTCCTGTCCCATCATTTATATAGAGTCGGTCTGCAAGCTGATCGGAATCTGGAGCAAACTCGTAACCACCGCTCACCACATATAGATCATTATCGCCGTCACCGTCCGCATCAAACAGCAGGGCACCATTGTCCTCGCTGTCTTTATCCTGTTCCAAGAACTGGGAATCGCCCATTTCAAATCCTGTTGAGGTCTGAATAAAAAGAGCACCGGAAAACCCTTTTGAAGCACCCACAAAATAATCGCTCAAGCCATCCCCATTTATATCGCCTACGGCGAGGGCAGGGCCAAAAGAAGACATTTTATGCGGAAGGAGCACCTGTTTTGCAAAATCATCATATTCATTTTCCTGATGTGCATATTCAGGGAAAAGTTGGGTAGTATCTTTTTGAAAAAGCCTTGATGCGGTTCCGGTATTTTTTTCTGAAGTGGTCGCATCGGAATAATTCAGCACTAATTTTTGATTGGAACCGATCCCGTTCAAGTGTTGCACCTTACCATCGGGCCAAACTACCATGAGTTCGTCAATTTCTTTAAAATCCCCAAGTCCAAAATGGAGTTCGGGCGCCACCGAGGATTGGAACCCCCTTGTTGTGGTCAATTCCTGCATTTGAGTGCGGCCTTCCGTGGTGACATACACCCGTGTGCCAAGCCCAAAACTATTTCCTTTTTGGCCTGCGAAAGCCACTTTTACATAACCATTCCGCGCTGCGCTTTTGTTTTCAAAGATTGAGGCAAAGTCATCAAGATTATTGGTGATGATCTCCAGATCGCCGTCGTTGTCCAAGTCGGCATAGGCGCAACCATTGGAAAACCCTTTGTATTCAATTCCCCATTTTTCGTTGGATCTTTCAAATTTTAGATCTCCCTTATTTTGGAAGATGAAGTTGTCTATTTTTTCAGAGGGAATTTGCAGGCTTAATTGAAGGAGGCTGTCTCCTTTATTGTCCATTTCCTCTATTTTGTTGAAGTAGTCGTTGTTGTTGATTTCCCTTCGGGTGCCATTGGATACAAAGAGGTCTTTTAGGCCATCGTTGTCAAAATCGGCAAAAAGGGGACCCCAGCTCCAATCTGTGGACGAAGTTCCGGTAATCCTGGAAATGTTGGAAAAATGGGGCACTCCATCTTCGTAGAACCCGGAATTCAATTGAAGGCAGTTGTGCATGTACTGGTAATGAAACCCGGCATTGACCACATCCCAGAACAATTTTGGGTTCATACTGGCCATATTTGCTTTCTTACGCCGATTGGTCTGGGCATCCATATCCACTTGAAAAATATCCAGATTGCCATCATCATTAAAATCGGCGATATCCACGCCCATACCATAAAAGGCCGTGTGGGAGGTGGCTTCCTTGACCACTTCCCTAAATGTACCGTCTTGATTGTTCAAATACATGAGGTCTGGTGAATTGAAATCACTTGAAACATATAGATCGGGCCATGAATCATTGTTGAGGTCGCCAACAGTGGCACTCAAAGACAGCCCAAAGGCCCTTAATCCCGATTCATTGGTGACATCGGTAAAACGGTCGCCATCGTTTCTATAGAGATGATCGGATTCTATATCCGTTACATTGTTCATTCTGTAGGTGTACACAAAGGTGGGTGAACTAAATGGAGTGGGAGGGTAGTTGGCCACATACAGGTCTAGATCTCCATCCTTGTCGTAGTCGAAGAAAGTTGATTGAACGCTGTTTCCGGGATCATTTAAACCGAATTCGGCCGCTTTTTCAGAGAATGTCCCATCACCGTTGTTGAGGAACAGTTGGTTGTTTTTGGGAGCAAATTTGCCACCTACGGAGCAGTAGATGTCCAAGTACCCGTCTCCGTTGATATCTCCCATGGCCACACCCGTGTACCATCTATCATCACCGGCTACGCCGGCACTTTGGGTTATGTCCTCAAATTGCAGGTTGCCTTTATTGAGGTATAATTTGTTGGAGACTTGATTGCCTGTAAAATAGATGTCTATTAATCCGTCATTGTTAATGTCGCCAGTGGCTACACCACCTCCCATATAGAGGTAGGAGTAGGTGAAATAGTTCAACGAGTCATTTTCGGTCAGGTGATTGGCAAAATCCACCCCAGTCTCTGTAGCATTACGGGCAGAAAAAATCTTTGCATCTGGGGTTATCACGGGTGCATTTTTTTCACCGCAATTGTAAAACAGTACTGCACTTATCAAACCAAAAACTACTGAACAAGAACTCTTAAAAACCTTTGTGAGACGCATTTCCAACAATATTCAAATTATACAGATAAAAAACAGCGTGTATTTCTACACGCTGTTTCCACTAAAAATTAATTCAAAAAAAACTAACTCAAAATTAAAATCTTAGTACCCTGGGTTTTGATCAGCGTCTGTTAATGCCGAATTAGCATTGATTTCCCCTTGAGGTATAGGCAGCAGCTCATGCTTGCCAGCTTGGAAGTTGCTCCCTGCCAATTCGGTATCGGCAATGCCCCAACGTAAAATATCGTTGAATCTCACTTGCTCGCCTGCCAGTTCAACTTTTCTTTCATGAACAATGGCATCAAAAACCTGGGCAGAGGACAATGTTGTTGGTAAAGGATCGAGACCTGTACTTGGCCTGGTCCTGACCTCATTAATATAGCCAACAGCCCTTGCAGGGTCATTTTCATATACACATTCGGCCATCATTAGCAGTACATCGGCATAACGCAAATACTTAAAATTGATGCCAGATTGTTGATCTTCTGAAGCTTCAGCATGATAGTTTTGGTATTTCTTCCAACCCGCTCTACGGATGGTACCACTAGCATCGGCTAAATCGCTTTCTTGAATGATGCCACAGCAATACGCATCACCTGCTTGGTAAAAATTATCTTGAATTCGACCATCACCGGGCTCAAATTCATCCAAAAGATCATCGGAAATGTGGACGTTGAACCAATTTAGAAGACCATATTCTTGGCCTCTAAAACCGGCTTCTGCCACACCTGTGGAAGGAATTCCCCAAGGTTGTCCTCCAATTTCATCATCATACACTACTTCGAATATTGACTCTTTTCCAAATTCGTTTTCCTCTGTAAAGTTGTCAAAATAGTTTTCCTCCAACTCGAAAGCACCGTATATTTTCTCAAACTCGGTCAATGCAGCGGATTTATTGTCCCTGAACAAGTAAACTTTACCCAACAAGGCTATGGCAGCTTCCCGTGTGGCTCTACCCGTATCTTCAACGTTTTTGGAGCGCAAGGAAGTTGTTGCATCGGTTAAATCTTGTATGATAATACTGTAGATGTCATCCACAGATGCCCTGGGCTGTCCTTCGGAGCTATTACCATCGTTTATGGGTACACCACCAAAACGTGTTACCAAAAAGAAATAATACAAAGCCCTCATGAACTTGGCCTCTCCAATAAATTTGGCCTTCATTGGTCCAGTAAGTTCTGAATTGGGAAGTGCATTGATTTTTTCTTCGTTATTGATAATCAAGTTACAATTGGTTATGCCGCGATAACATGCATCCCAATATAGCGGAATGGATACGTGGTTTGAATTGAAGGAGAACTGAATATATTCTACCTTATCCGCTTCCAACTGTTGGTTACGACCATTCTCTTGGGACATATTGTCCATCATAAAAAACATATGACGAGAATAAAGTCCTCTTTCCTGTAAAGACCCATACGTTGAGTTTACAGCAGACTCAACTTGGGCCGCAGTTGCAAAAAAGGTTTCCGGAGAAAGCTCATTTGGATTGGTTTTGAACAAAGCATCCTCATCACAAGAAACAACTAGTGCTATGATGAAAACTAAGCTTATTAAAATTTTATTTTTCATGAGAATTTTTTTAAAAAGTTACTTGTAATCCTAGCAATACTGATTTTGGTTGTGGATATTTTCCTCTGTCAACGCCGAACTCTGAGTTATTAGTTGTTGCATTACCTACTTCAGGGTCGAGACCTGAGTAATCAGTAAAGGTCAATAGGTTTTGACCACTTATATATATCCGTAATCGAGAGAAATACTCTGAAAGTATCGAATTATCCCCGAGAGTATATCCTAAGGTCACATTTTTTAATCTTGTAAAATCACCACTTTCAATATATCGATCAGATGAAGCGGTATTGATACCGTTGTTTCCGTCAAATGCACGTGGAATGGAATTGGATGGGTTTGTTGGAGTCCATCTGTCCAAAACAGCCACACCAGCATTGAACGTTCTAGGCATACCCTCTAGATCATAGATATTGGTGTTGTATATTTCATGTCCGGCAGCACCATTTATAAATAGGTTAAAGTCCCAATTTTTATAGTTGGCATCAAAATTAAACCCGTAGGTGAATTCTGGGTTGGGCTGACCTAGCTGTACAAGGTCATCATTATTGATTTCGCCATCGCCATTTTGATCCACAAAACGAATATCACCTGGTTGAATAGCCGTTTGTTCCGTACCTAAAACAGCTTCCACCTCAGCTTGGTTTTGGTAAATACCATCGGTTTGGTATCCATAGAAGGCATAAATTGGAGCGCCTACTTCAAGACCATTGACTATGGATCCTTCAAATGTGGATTGTTGGTCAATACCTTCAGTTCCTTTATTCAGCATTTCGGTTTTGGCGGTAGAGAAATTAAGGTTGGCAGACCATGTAAAATCTCCCTCATAATCGTTATACCCCAAACTAACCTCAAAACCTTTAACCTCGGCATCACCGATATTGGTTGGCACGGTAGAGGCCAAACTACCCAAAGACCCGGGTAATGGCAGATTGATCAACAAGTCATTACTCTTATTATTGTAGTACTCAATGGCACCTGTGAACTTGTTATCGAACAATCCTACGTCCAGACCTACGTTCAGCATTTCCCTTTCTTCCCAAGCCACATCGGGGTTTGGAATACCCGCTGGAGAAGTTCCCCCAACTTGAGCGCCATTTATAACATAAATCCAGTTAGGATTCAATGTGGTGGCGAATCTATAATTAGGAATGCCATCAAAACCGGTTGTACCCCAACTTCCCCTTAATTTAAGGATATTTAAGTTCGAATCTTCCATGAAGTTTTCGGCTGCGATGTTCCAACCCGCTGAAACAGATGGAAAAGTACCCCATTTGGTATTGGGTCCAAATCTGGAGGAACCATCACGACGAATAGATCCAGAAAGAAGGTACTTGTTGTCATAATTGTAGTTTAGACGTGCCAAATAGCCAATTTTGTCCACCTCGTCGGTAGTTGATGTTGCCACAACTTGGTCTGGACCATGCTGGGTGATATCATTGGTAACCGCATTTTGGGAAGAAGTGTTTGTTTGATTAAAAACGGCCTCATTCTTTTCAATCAAGGCCAATACATCCAAATTATGCACCCCATTGATACTTACTTTATAGTTAAGGCTATTGGTATACAGAAATCTTCTAAAGTTTGAAGCGTTTTTCGTGATTGCAGCAAAAGCCTGAGCGTGTGTTGATTGCCCATTGCTATCATCATCAAAGGAAGGAGTAAAACTATCAAAGTTATTGTAGCTGTATTCCAAACCAAACTGAGACCTAAATTTCAAGCCTTTCAATAGTTCATATTCCGCAAATAAACTTCCAAAAATCTCGGTGCCCTTGGTCTTACGGCTTCCATTTTGCTGTATTCTCACAGGGTTTTCGGCATCTTGGCCATCCAACGCTGATGTGGGGCCTTGAAAACCTCCAAGGTTGTCCGGATTGTAAATGGGCAGGTATGGTGCACTTTTAATAGCGTGCTCAATGAGCGACCTATTCGTGTTATTTCCATTGACCTCTGGGGTAATATCCCTAAAAGTTACAGCCAAGGTTTGACCAACCTTTAATTTATCGTTAACATTAAAGTTACTGTTTAAACGAGCATTGTATCGGTTGTAACCAGTTTCAATAATGGTACCTTCTTGTTTTAGCATACCCACAGAGGCTCTGAAATTACTATTCTCATTACCCCCTGCCATGCCTACATCATAATTTTGCATTAGACCGGTCTGAAAAATGGCATCTTGCCAATCGGTATTGTTGCCAGAAGAACTCAATGGAGTTGTAGGAACCGTACCAAAAGCTTCCTCAATGAAAGTCAAGTATTGCTCCGTGTTTAATAGGTCAAAACGTTCTGTAACGAATTGAACGCCCGTATAGGTGTTGAAAGTGACCTCAGTTTTACCGGCCTTTCCTTGCTTCGTAGTAACAACGATAACACCATTGGCAGCCTGTGAACCGTAAGCCGCCGCCGTTGCAGCATCTTTAAGCACGTTGATACTTTCAATATCGTTAGGGTTAATAGATCCAAGTCCACTAGAGATGACACCATCTATTACTACTAGGGGATCACCACCATTCGGTGAACCCACACCCCTGATACGAACAACAGGTGCTACACCAGGTGCACCACTATTGGTTACGGTTACACCAGCGGCCCTACCTTGTAATGCTTGGTCTGCTGTTGCCACGGGCAAGGCACTAATCTCTTCAGCACCAACGGTTGAAATGGCACCCGTTACCTCAGATCTTGATTGTGAACCATAGGCCACCACAACAACTTCGTCCAAAGCCTGTAAATCTTCAGCCAGGCTTACGTTGATGGAAGTTCTTCCATTTACAGAAATCTGTTGACGCAGATAACCAATGTAACTAACTACCAAGGTAGCATCGGATGATACATCGGAAATTGTGTAATTCCCATCAAAATCTGTTTGGGTCCCATTTGTAGTTCCGGATACCACTACTGTAGCACCAGGAAGAGGAGACCCCGTTTCATCGGTAACAGTTCCCGACACGGTCAATGATTGCGAATACGCCAAAGGCCCAATCATTATCAATAGGGTTATGACCGCATGTTTTAGTTTAATCATAATCTTCAAGTTTAAGTTAGTCAATGGATTATATACATTGTGCAACAAAGATATTGTTGGTGTTCTGTGGACACTAAAAGAAATGAAGCATATCATGTAAAATATGATGCATAACCCCCCTTGGAATTGGAATATCGCACATTTGCCCCTAGCATATTGCTATTTTGATGAAATTTTAAGCCTAAATATGGAAATGTCTAACTTTATGCTTTCGTGTTGTGTTTGTAACATTAGCTCCTGTTCCAGTTAATATTTGGGTTGTTGATAAGTGGAAAAATAGGGTAAGAACCTGACTGGGATTTATGGATATGACACAACCAATGGATGGTGATCGTTTTAGGCCCTTGATATGCCCATAATTATATGAGGCAAAATTGAATGGTTCAAGTTTATGCATAATGGCAAAAGCGTCAAGTTTTACTTTTTTAGCGTCAAACCTGAAGGCATAGTACTGTTATATTGGTATATATCCAAAATGGATACCGTTGCAGCCCGCTGTAACGGAATATGAAACTTGAATCAAAAAAAAGGAATATGAGCAGGACAGAAGACAAAAGAAAATTTAAAAGAAAAGTAAAACAGAACAATCCCACAAACCCAACAGCGAATACCAATATCGATACAAACACATATGATATTGATGAAAAAACCATCAAAAAGCAGCAAAACAAGCAATGATTGTTTGCTTTTAAGCCCAAAGAAAAAGCCCCTGAACATGGGGCTTTTTTTATGAAAAAAACGAAAGGATGCCAAAGAAACTGTGGGTCCCCACAAAATCGTTCGTTAAGCATCATGGTTTTTTAATTCTTGAAAACGATACAGATCGTAGAGTTTTTCATGGAAAGGGTAGTCCCAACATCCCATTCTATGGAACAAATTGCCGCCAAACCCTTTTTTGTATACATGTACCCCGTGCAAAGGATGTGTCTGTTGCAAATTGGGAGCTGAACCAAACATGTCATATTCCGTACATCCCCATTCTTTTGCCATTTTGATGGATTCCCACTGAAGGGCATAACTTGCCATTAAATTATTTTTGGAGCTTGCCGACGCCCCGTACAAATAGGTGCCCCGTTTTTTTGAAAGCACCAAAAACATGGAGGACAAAAATTCCCCATCAATATCGGCCATCAACATTTTTACTTTTACACCCTTTTCGCCATTATCCTGATTTTTTAGAATGGTTGAAAAGAATTCCTGGTTTTGTAAGGGCATATTGTGTCGAAGAGCCGTATCAAGATATAATCTGTACCAATCCTCCATCTGCTCAATACCATACTCTTGGACCCTAACCCCGTTCTTTATGGATTTTTTGATATTATATCGGGTGTTATATCGCATATTTTTAAGCAATTCCTGCTCCTCTATGGTGAGATCGAGAAAAAAAGTATTCTTGGGCAGGACATCGCTGACACTTTTTTTTAAGTTCCATTTTGCTGTTTTGAAGTTCACCCTGTATTCTTGGATGTGACTGGAAGGAGATCCGGTCCAATTTCCGGAACCATCAAAATACTCCTCTTCAACGGCCCATTGATTTTCCCATATTAAATCATACCGGATAAAAATACAGTTGGGTGGCAAATAGGGTTTTATTGATTCTGACAATTGCTCCAAGAACAGCCCTTGGTTTTCAAATGAAGGCTCCAATTTTGGGCCATAGGGAACATAGGCATAACAACTGTCGTTATCTATATATTTGGTCAGCACCAATAAATCGTCCCCAACCTTGGAGAGCGAATCCTCCCTGTTGACCAACATATCTTTTGACACGGTCAGTTCAAAGCCATTTGGGAGAAAACCTTGATTTCTTTTTATGCGCCCCCAAAAGGGTGTTTGGGGCAAAATATTTGTAGTGTTGAGTTCTTCCAGCCCTTTCTTCTCTAGCCTACAGGTCATGTTTTTTGGGGCGCAAAGCTAACGATCAATTGATCAAAATGAAAATTGCTGTCCAACTTCCAATAAAAAGGTAGGGCAAATACCCAATGGATATGGCAGTAACAGGGTGGTACGGTACACTATTTAATCAGAAATAATCTCTTTGTTGTATTTATTTCGATATTCAATTGGTGTGAGCCCGGTAATCTTTTTGAAGACATTCCTAAAGGCTTTGGAATCGGTATAGCCAACATTGAACATCACTTCTGAAATGTTCATGCGCGTAGATTCAAAACTACGTTTTGCCGCTTCCACCTTTACTCTTTGGAGGTACTCGATCACTGTATTGTCTGTGGCTTGTTTAAACCTCCGCTCAAAGCTTCTACGGCTCACCGCTGCCCTTTGGGCAAGATCATCCACTGTTATTTTTTCTTGATAATTTTTTTCGATATGCTCCTGTGCCTGTTTTATGGCCTCATCATTGTGGTTTTTTTGTCCACGGAACATCATAAAGGCAGCTTGGCTGTTCCGGTCAATATCAATGGCAAAATATTTGGAGGCCAAGATGGCAATGTCACGGTCCGTATATTTTTCCAATATATAAAGTAGCAGGTTCCAAAGCGAATTGGCGCCACCACTGGAGTAGATCCCATTTTCCTCTGTAATGACCCCACCATCCACAACTTCAACCTTTGGGAAATGTTCCTTGAATTCGCTATAGAAGGCCCAGTGGGTAGAACATTTTTTACCATCCAACAATCCAGTTGAGGCCAATAAAAAAGCCCCCACGCATAAGGAGGCGATTTCAGCACCATTGGAGTGCTGCTCAATGATCCACGGCAGTGTTGCCTTATTCAGGGCAACAGCAGCGTCCATGTTACCAAACAAAGGGGGAATAATGACCAAGTCGGCTTGTTGGGCATCTTTCATAAGGACATCTGCGGTAATGGTATACGCTCCATCTTGAATGCGTACTTCCTTGGTTTGCCCTACCATCTGCACTTTAAAAAGCGGGTCTTGACCACCAGCCTGTAAAAATTGATTGGCTGTGGTAAAAAGGTAGCGTGGTCCTGTAACGCCAGAGGCAACAGCAGTTTCGGGGACTAGTATGGATATTGTTTTCACATATCAAATGTAACAAAATTGCATGGCGGAATCAACCCCTGTAATAGCCGTTTTTACACCCTTTTTTTCTGTATAATGATTGCCAAATTTGTATGGATCTTGATAACGAATAGTATGAATCAAATCATTACATATCTTACATTTAATGGGAATTGCAGGGAAGCCATGGAGTTTTATAAGGAATGTTTGGGCGGTGAATTGAACATTCAAACACTTGAAGACACCCCAAATGAGACGCAATTTCCACCCAATATTAGAAAATATGTAGTGCAGGCAGCACTCAAAGCGGACAATATGCTTTTGATGGGCACCGACATGATCAACGAGAAATTGATCAAGGGAAATTCCATTTCCATCCTTGTTGATAGTACGGATGAGGGGCGGATCCAGAAATACTACAACAATTTAAAGGAAGGTGGAACCAGCATTTATCCTTTGGATAAAACCTTCTTGGGACATCTTTTTGGGGGATTGATTGATAAATATGGACATCAGTGGTTGTTCCATTGCAAACGATAACAATTTAAGGGTATGGAAAAAGTAAAATTTGAAACGGTGGATGCATATTTTCAAAGTGTCCCGCAACATGCGTTGGAACGCATGAACGCCATACGTGAAGCATTGAAGGAAGTGGCTCCTTTGGCCCAAGAGGTCATCAGTTATAATATGCCGGCGCTAAAATATCATGGAATCTTGGTGTATTACGCGGCCTACGAAAAGCATATTGGGTTCTATGCCATTCCCTCAACGCATAAAAGGTTCGGTCAAGAGCTTTCCAAATACAAGACCGGGAAAGGTTCGGTGCAATTTCCACATGACCAACCTCTTCCGTTGGATTTGATCAAACGGATGGCGGCCCATCGATACAAGGAAAAACAAGACGAAATAGTCTCTTGAAGATTACCCAACAAACACAGATCATTAAAATAAACAAACATGAAAACAATCAAAGAACAACAGAAAATCACTCCATTTCTATGGTTTGATGACCAAGCGGAAGAGGCGATAAATTTTTATGTATCCCTATTTCCCAATTCCAAGATCAACTCAATGAAGAGATGGCCCGAGGGAGGTCCATTTCCATCGCACACGATCCAAACCGGAAGTTTTGACCTTAATGGGGTGACTTTCCATGCTTTTGATGCAGGGCCTCAATTTCAGCTTAACCCATCCATTTCATTTTTTGCACTTTTTAAAACAAAAGAAGAAGTGGACAACGTTTGGGAAAGATTAAGTGATGGCGGACGGATCTTGATGCCGTTGGACTCGTATCCTTGGAGCGAGCATTACGGTTGGGTCACCGACCGATTTGGAGTTTCTTGGCAATTAATGCAAGGAAATCCCAACGATGTAGATCAATCCATTGCCCCCTTGCTCATGTTTTCGGGCAACCAGCAGGGCAATGCCGAAAAAGCAATACACCAATACATTTCAGTTTTTTCAGATTCCAGTTTGGAAGGGGTATCCCGATATGAAGCCAATGAGCCCGGACCGGAAGGAATGGTAAAGCATGCCCAATTTACGTTGGCAGGCCAAACTTTTATGGCCATGGACAATGGAACGGATACGGATATACCCTTCAATGAGGCCATTTCCTTATTTGTCAATTGTAAAGATCAAAAAGAAGTGGACTATTTTTGGAACGAACTCATCAAAGATGGGGGAAGCGAGTCGCAATGCGGTTGGCTAAAAGACAAATATGGGGTGTCCTGGCAAATTGTCCCAGAATTCCTTTTGAAAAAAGTGGCCCATGGTGAACCGGCCAGGATCCAAAATATGATGTCTGCCCTGTACACAATGCAAAAACTGGACGTTCAGCAACTTGAAGCAGCGTACAACAAATAAATAACCATTAAAAATCATCACAATGAAGAAAAAGATTCAATTCGTACTTGCCCTACTGTTTGGGCTTATGTTCATCAACGCAGGTTTGAACAAGTTTTTCAACTATATGCCCACGCCGGAGGAAATGCCTGCGGAGTTAATGAGCGATTTTGAGGCCATGATGGAAATAGCATGGTTACTACCCTTGGTGGCCAGTGCCGAATTGGTAGGGGGGATTCTCATCATTCTTCCCAAGACCAGGGCCTTGGGGGCACTTATTATTTTGCCCGTTATGGTAGGGATTTTACTTGTGAACATCGTAGTGAACACCAGTGGATTGATCATCGCTTTGGTCCTTGCCGCCATTTTGGGTTGGATCATGTATGAAAATCGAGATCGGTACAACCCCATTTTTGGATAATCAAAAAAGCAAGATTTACATGGAACAGGATAAAATTAAAATCAGTACTACGATAAACGCAAAAATTGAAAAAGTTTGGGAATGCTGGGTTCAACCGGAACATATCACCCAATGGAACTTTGCCTCGGAAGATTGGTGTTGCCCGAAAGTTAAAAACGATCTAAGGGTGGGAGGAAAGTATGTTGCCCGAATGGAGGCCAAAGATGGCAGTTTGGGATTTGATTTTGAAGCCATCTACGATGAGGTCGTCCCCATGAAGAAAATTTCATATACCATGACCGACGGACGACAGGCAACCACCCTTTTTGAGGAAACGGACGATAATACCCTTGTGACCACAACGTTTGATCCAGAGGATCAAAACCCGATGGACATGCAAAGAGACGGATGGCAGGCCATTTTGGACAATTTCAAAAAATATGTTGAGAATCCAAAGCAATAGGGTTCCATTTATGTTTTGACTTAAAAAGGTTAACCTGAAGAATGGTAGAAGTATTCCAGACCAATATTCAAAACCCAGATGTAGCAAATAGACTCTTGGAACTGCTACAAAACGTGTTCCCTGAATACCGCATGAACTTTGATTTGGAGGATTGTGACAATATTTTTCGAGTGGAATCCATACAAACCCATATTGATGCGGGGCCTATTATGGAGATGGTCAAAAGCCACGGACATTACATAGCAGTGTTGCCCGATGTTGCGCCCAATGGAGAATAGATTCGTGCCACTTCGTAAAAAAAATCGGTTCCGTTGATGCAACCTTCTTGTAAGTCTCCCATCAATCTATAAACCTTAAAATTTTGATTTTACTATGAAGCGAGTAATTTTTAGTATCGTTGGATTGTTTGTGATGAGTGGACTTGTTCTTTCGTGCAGTTCGGATGATGGCGCTGATTGTCCTGAAGATTTTTCCGGAGCATTGGAGGCCAACGAAGAAAAATTGGTTGGGCAATGGCAACTCACAGCTATCTTGGCAGATGAGGCCGTGGATATTACCGATGATGACACAGAAAATCCAAGTACCAATCTTTTTGCACAATACAATGAATGCCAAAAAGATGGTGTATACACCTTCAATGCAGATAGGTCATACATTTTTGAACAAGGACAAAACGGGACAAATTGCCAAAACAAGGGCACTTTTGAGGGTACTTGGCAACTTTCATCCAATATACTTGGTTTGATATTTTCATGCAACACCCAAAATTTGGTTGTGACTTTTAATGGAAGCGATACCGCTTTTTCATTTTCCGATGATTTTAATATCACAGATGTCAGCGGAAATACCATTGAAGCCAATATCACTTTTACCTATAGTCTAGTAGAGTAATATTTTAAAACATAACTGTTGATTTTTGATGCCCCACCTTAGGTGGGGTATTTTTTTTATATGGAATTCCATCTTTTATATTTCTTCAAAATAAACATGGACACCTTATCCGGAACTGCCTAACGTTTGTACTCAGATGCCCCATTATTCCTGAGAATGGCATGGGATAACCAAAAGAGTATTTATGCCATTGCTTCAGTAATTTGAGGCCAAAAACAAAAAGTTGATAATTATTGGCCAAAAAAAATGGGAATCTCGGTATCATTTTAACGATTTACCCCTTATATATAATGAAGGCGTACAGGGCTACATTATTGCTTGCCAAAATAGGAACGCTTCAGTAATACGAGTTTGAACCGATACCAAATAATATTAATCTAAAATGAAAGCAAAAATGTACCTATATGTTTTAATGCTGCTACTGGGCGTTGTGTTGGCAGTTCACCTAGCGATGAACTCACAAGTAGGATCAACCTTGAACAATCCACAGATGGGCAACGCCATCTTTTGGTGTATTGGCGCAGTTACCGCCGTAATTATTGGCCTTACCCAATGGGAGCCAGAAGTGTTTACCCGATTAAAGGATGTTCCCATCTGGTTGTTGACCGCTGGGGCCATTGGAGCGGCTTTGGTATTTGGAATTGCCTGGATCATTCCACAGATAGGTGCAGCTCCTGCATTTCTTTTAATGATAGCGGGACAGGTCATAGCCGGTATGGTGATGTCCCACTTCGGTTTTTTGGGAGCTCCCGTTGAACCCATATCCATTACAAAGATTTTGGGGGCACTGATGTTGATAGGAGGTGCTGGTTTGGTTACCTTCTCCAAATAGAAGAATTATAAAAAAAATGTTATGAGTAATACGAATGAATTTTCCAGACGGGATTTTATAAAAAAAAGCAGTGTGGCGGGTCTTGCCGCCGTTACATTGCCCAATATGGACTTTATCAATAGTTTGGAAATAAATGAAAAGTTCCAGGTAGGGGCCACTTTTATTCTTTGGGGTTACAATCTAAAAAACTTGGAAACGTCCCTTGAGGAAATGTCACGATTGGGCTTCCATTCCTTTGAGACCTTTGGTTGGACCATACAGGAACTGGAAGACTCTGGTGTTAGATTGGAAGAATTGATTGAAAAGCACAACATTCCCATCAGGTCTGCTTTTTGCATGACCGATGTTCTAGATCCATCACCATCAAAAAGAAAAGAGGAAATCGAGAAATTGACCAGTTGGACCAAGCTCCTTAAAAGAGCAGGGGGTACTTTGGTGGAGTATTGTCCTGCATCGGTTGACCGTAAAGATTTTGTTTTTAAGGAACACAGAAAAAATATGGTGGATGCCATGAACGACTATGCCAAAGTGGTCACAGATCTTGGTCTCACCTGCGCATTGCATCCACATACGGGAACCCCTGTTGAAACCGAAGAGGAAGTGTACTTCATCATGGAAAATGTGGACACCAACTATATGAAATTTGGACCTGATTCCGGACAATTGGAAAAAGGTGGTGCGGATACAGTGAAGATATTCAGGGATTTTATGCCATTGATCGAACATGTCCATCTCAAGGATTATGAAGGTGGCGATAATGGTTACTTGGGATATGCCCCATTGGGAGAAGGGCATGTAAAAATCAAGAAACTCATGAAGATGCTTGAGAGAGGAAGGGACAAAATGGTTGGCGATATTATGTTTGAGCTGGATTACGACCGAAAAATAAAACCGGCCTATTCCACTTTTGAAGCGGCAAAAATATCACGGGATTACTTAGTGGATCTTGGGTATAGTTTCACTTAAATGAATATGCTGTCAGAAGAGCCCAAAAAATAGTTATAGACGATAAAATCAAAAAATCAAAATCAATAGAAAATATAAGGTTTCTAAATATGCATTTAGAAACCTTATTAATTAATGCTTTATGGAAATACTAAAAAATTATGTAGGAGGATCTTGGGTGGAAAGTGCGGAAAAAAGCACCACGGATGTAATTAACCCCGCATCTCAAGAAGTGCTTGGTAGAGTGCCATACGGAGCTGCAACTGCCAAAGATGTGCATACCGCTGTGGAGATTGCTGAAAAAGCCTATAAAGAGTGGCGCAATGTTCCCGTGATGACCAGGGTTCAGCCCCTGTACAAGCTTAAGACCCTGTTGGAGGAGCATCGGGAAGAGTTGGCCCAGACCATTACCAAGGAATGCGGTAAGACCATTGGCGAATCCCGGGGAGAATTGCAACGCGCCATTGAAAATGTAGAGGTGGCCTGCGGGCTCCCAACGCTCGGTCAAAGTGAATTTTCCGAAAATATTGCTAGGGGCATCGATGAATTTATGATCCGTCAACCCTTGGGGGTTTGCGCTTGCATTTCACCATTTAATTTTCCAGGGATGATTCCATTCTGGTTTCTCCCCTATGCCATTGCCTGTGGAAATACCTTCATTTTAAAGCCTTCAGAAAAAGTGCCATTGACCATGATGAAGGTCTTTGAACTCATTGATCAGTTGGATTTGCCCGAAGGCGTTATCAACCTCGTTCATGGCGGGAAGGAAACCGTGGATGGACTTTTGGAACACCCCAAGGTAAAAGCCATCAGTTTTGTGGGGTCTACCCATATTGCCAAATACATTTATTCCAAGGGAGCTGCCAATGGAAAACGGGTTCAGGCCCAAGGTGGTGCCAAGAATCCAGTTATCATTCTTCCTGATGCCGATTTGGACATGTCTGTCAAAATTATTGCCGATAGCGTCTACGGCTGTGCGGGTCAACGCTGTTTGGCCGCCTCAAACATCATCACCGTGGGGGATAACGGAAAAGTAAAAGAAGCGCTTTACGAAGCCTCTAAATCACGGTCAACCGGATATGGATTGGATGAGAGCGTGGAAATGGGTCCAGTGATCACTGCCGAAAGCAAGGCCCGTATCTCTGGATTGATTGATCAAGGCGTTAAGGAAGGTGCCAAACTTTTATTGGATGGCCGTGATGCAAAAATTTCCGGCTTTGAAAAAGGTAACTTCATAAAACCCACTATCTTAGAGAATGTTCCCTTGGGCGGAGAAGTGATCAAGACCGAAATCTTTGGACCTGTTATGAGCCTTGTTGAAGTAGGGTCAGTGGATGATGCACTGGACTTCATCAATAGTGGAAGATACGGCAACATGGCCTGTATTTTCACCAGTAGTGGTGCCAATGCCCGTAAGTTCAGAAATCAGGCCAATGCAGGTAACATTGGGATCAACATTGGGGTGGCGGCACCCATGGCCCCTTTTCCTTTTAGTGGATGGAATGAAAGTTTCTTCGGAGACCTTCACGGTCAGGGTAGACATGCCATTGAATTTTTCACCCAGACCAAGATTGTCATTGAAAGATGGCCGAAAGAGTGGTCAAGAAAATTTTAGAAAGGAAAGAAAACATAGACTACATGGCTAAATTCAAGGAAAACCCCATTCACGATTTTGAATTATCAAAATCAGATATAAAAACCATAGGAAAGGATCTGCAAAGGCCAGAATGCATTTTGGCGGAGCCTGATGGATTCTTATGGGCAGCTGATGCAAGAGGTGGAGTAATGAAAATATCACCGGATGGGTCACAAGAATTGATTACCCAAACGGGCTCCGATTTTTTTGAAGCCGCAGACAGTGAAGCAACAAGATATTTGGAAGGAACCTTGCCCAATGGTCTGGCATTTGCTGATAACGGGGATATTCTAATTTCTAATTTCGGCACGGACCGCCTGGAACGCATGACGCGAACGGGGGAAACCATCGTTTTGGCCGATACCATTGAAGGCGAAGAAATAGGCAAGGTGAATTTTGTGTTACGGGATTCAAAAAACAGAATTTGGATAACCATTTCCACCAAAACAAAGAATTGGATGCATGCGCTAAAGCACGACCTAAAAGATGGCTACGTGGCCCGATATGAGGATGGTGCTTTCCGAATAATGGCAGATGGGTTTGGCTTTACCAATGAAATCCGGTTTGATAAAAATGAGGAATACCTGTACATCGTTGAAACCACTGGGGGCTGTATCACCAGAATGCGTCTTACCGAAAATGGGGATTTGGTCGATAGGGAAATTTTTGGACCCACCAAATTGGGGAAAGGGGCCTGGCCCGATGGAGTTGCGTTTGATGCCTATGGTAATTTGTGGGGAACCACGGTCTATTCGGACAAGCTGTTTGTGCTGACGCCGGAAGGGGATATGAAAACCCTCCTCGATGAAGGTGACCCAGCAAAAGTTGATGCCCTTGAAAAGGCATTTTTTAACAATAACGTCACGGAAGATGTTCTGTTTGCCACGGGTCAAGGTATAGCGCCATGGATGGCCAGTGTTACATTTGGAGGGCCAGATTTAAGCACGGTTTATATTGGTTCCCTTAAAGGCAAGAACATTCCCTATTTTAAATCTCCAGTGCCCGGTCTGCCCATGGTGCATTGGAAACAATAAAAAAACAAAAGAAGATTTATGCAACTACCAAAAGAAATGAACGCTCTTGTCCTAAAAGGTGTAAGAGATTTTTCAATAGAGACTGTTCCGGTACCTTCACCCGATGCTGATGAGGTCATCTGCAAGGTGGACACTACTTTCATCTGCGGAACCGACCCCCACATCATTAATGGGGATTTTCCAGGTTTTTGGCCCACCGGATTTCCATTTATTCCTGGTCATGAATGGTCTGGAACCATTGTACAGACTGGGAAAAAATCCGCTGAGCTGGGTTGGAAAGAAGGGGATAGGGTCTGTGGCATCTCACACTGTGGATGCGGATATTGCGAAATGTGTCAAAAAGGAAGGTACAACATCTGCCTTAATTATGGTCACGAAGAAAAAGGACATCGCCAGTACGGCCACTACACCCCCGGAGCCTATGCCCAGTTTATGCGGACTTCGGTAAAGAGCATCTTTAAAGTGCCCGATGGTATGGACCTGGAATATGCCGCCTGTGTGGACCCTTTGAGTATTGCACTCTATACTGTTGAAAGATCAAGGCTGAAACCAGGTGACGACATCCTCATTTTGGGAACCGGACCGCAAGGATTAATGGCCATTCTCTGCGCCAAGGCCATGGGTGCTGGTAGAATTATAGCCGCGGGAAGTGGTGAACGATTAAAAAAAGCCGAGGAATTGGGTGCTATTCCCATCGATTATCGAACCGAAGATGTAGTTTCCAAAGTGAAGGATATGACCCATGGAAGAGGAGTCCCCGCCGTTTTAGAATGCGCAGGAACCGCAAAGTCCATCAACACAGCCTGTTTGGCGGCAAGTAAAGGAGGTGTGGTCTCCATGATCGGAATTCCCCATTCCGATCCTTCGCTTCCCATAAAGCGGATGGTGTTGGAAGAAGTGGAACTGGTCGGGAATAGGGCAAATCCAAATACGGCCCAACCCACCATTGAAATGCTGATGAACAATCGAATTGACCTGACTCCTTTGATGACGCATCGATTCGATTTAAAGGATTTTGCAACCGCATTGGACACCTTTGAAAATAGAAAGGATGGCGCAATCAAGATTGCCACAAAACCAAACGGATAAATAGTAATACTAAAAAAGAACACATGGATAGTAAAGTAATGATTGTAAGTGGTGGTGCATCCGGACTCGGATTGGCCGCTGCCGAGAAATTTGCAGAAAACGGATACAATATTGTCATTATTGATATTGATCAAGAAAAAGGAAAGACCGCAGTTGAAAAAATAAAAGCCTTGGGCAAAGAGGCCATCTTTTGTTACTGCGATATCTCCAACAAAGAACAAGTACAGGATGCTGCCAAAAAGACCAAGGAGAAATTTGGAAGGGCAGATGTGCTGATCAACAATGCCGGATTGGAAGTTCGCGGAAGCATTTTACAATGCACCGAAGATGATTGGGTAAAACTGTACAACATCAACCTAAAGGGAATTTATTATATGTCCAATGCCTTTGTTCCCATGATGGTGGAGCAGGGTGGAGGCGCTATTGTAAATACAGGTTCCATTTTGGGATATCGGGCTGTTGGGGAAAGAGCGGCCTATTCATCATCAAAAGGTGCCATTGATACGCTTACCCGTAGCATGGCCTTGGACTTGGCCGAAAACAATATTCGGGTCAATTGTGTGGCTCCGGGCGCCATTGATACGCCTTTGTTGAGAGGTTCCATTAACGATTCCCCTGATCCAGAGGAAACCGAAAAAGTATTGGGTGCCAAGAGTGTGTTCCAAAGATTGGGTACTTCAAGAGAGGTTGCAAATGTGATGTATTTCTTGGCGTCTGATGAGGCTTCCTTTGTAACTGGAGCAACCTATTTTGTGGACGGTGGATGGTCCATGCTCTAGAAAGTATAGACCAAACCCTGAAAAGGATAAACTAAAGATCTAAAGAAGAAGAAACGCGTGGTGTATTTAGAAGATAAAGATTCCCTTGTTAAAAAGGGCATTACACAATTACTGGAAATCAAAGATGCCGATATCAGGATGCTCAGTTTGCATCAATGCAGGCATGCCATAGACAATGCCATTCATATTGGAGGGGCTTTTTCGGCCACCATTCCCATGGTGAGCCTATTTTATGGTGGAATCATCGATATTGATGTGGAGAACCCAACCTCAATCCAACAAGATCAGTTTGTATTGAGCAAGGGGCATGCGGTGGCCACTTTGGCTTCCATCTATTCCGATTTGGGGTATTTCGACAAAAAGATATTGGAGAATTCCCGATCTATTGAAAGCATCTTAAATGGGCATCCTGGACCTTTATTGCCAGGGGTACATTTGGCTACGGGCCCTATGGGTCAAGGAATGGGGGTTGCGCAAGGAATGGCCATTGCAGGTCAAAATTCCCAGAAATTTGATGTATTTGCCATCACCGGTGACGGTGAACTACAAGAAGGTCCTATTTGGGAAGCGGTAATGTATGCCGGTGCACAAAAGTTGGAGAATTTATGTGTGATGGTCGATAACAACGGCGGACAATTGGATTCCGTATCCCGACTGCACTATCCCTACCATGGCCTTGGGGCAAGCTTTGCAAGTTTTGGCTGGAGGGTCGTTGAGGTGGATGCAACTCGGTACCATGCCGTTTATGATGCACTGCATTCCTTCAAATATGGTGCAAGGGATGGACGCCCCACTGCGATTATCTGTAAATCAACCAAGGGACATGGCGGTTTTTCAGACCAAATGAACAACCACAAGGCCAAAATAGATGATGCTATCCTTGATCAAGAAACTGCCCTACATAAAAAGGCCAGAAAAGAGCGAGAGGCTTACTTCTGTGACTTTTTCAATGCATTGGGACAAGAGGACGGTTATGATGAAATACAGACCACAATACAGAAACATGCGGCTTCCATGGGACTGGAGTTGACCGGAGGCAAGAAGATCAAAGAAGTGAAGTCCAAACCTTCTAAAGTTAAGACCAAAAAGGCGCCAAAACGGGATAAGAAAATTACATATGATTCCAGTGCACTACCTGCGTTGGAAAAGGGAAGTTCCCATGCCGCCCACAAGGTCATTGAAAGTGCCATGAAGGTTTTTGCCAAGGATTCCAGGGTTTTCTCCGTGGATTCTGATTTGGCCTCCACCAGTGGACTTCAGGCCGGGATTGGGTTTGTGGACAAGGCAAGGGCCCATAATGCGGGTGTTGCTGAAGCCAATATGATGTTGATTGGGGAGGCCTTGGGTATTTTGGGCTCCAATGTTTGGGTGAGTACTTTCTGTCCGTTTTTTGATTGGAAAGTACTGAGAAGAATAGCCGTTGGCCATCAAGAACGATTGGAAATTATTGAAGAAAAAGGCTGGCTTTCCGAAGGACATGGCCTTGACTATACCATGTTGGCCACTGCCGCCGATCTGGAAACGCAATCCAATGGGGCTACACACATGGGCAATGACGATGTGCTTGTGATGAATGAAACAGCCCATGTTAAGATCATCAATGTGTCCTGTCCACAGCAATTATTGGGCATTATGAAATGGATTATGGAAGGAAATAAGGGAATCATCTACCTGCGTATTCTTCGGGCTCCATCCGATGTATTGTATGATACGGATTTTATGTTCGAGTTTGGAAAATCCTATACCATTGAACAAAAAAAGAAGATTGATGCCTATATTGTGAGCAGTGGAAGAGGCGTTTCAGAAGCTGTGGAGGCTAGCAAACTTTTGGAAAAGGAAGGGTTGGGTGTAGAGGTTATCGATATGCCTTCAATAGACTCGGATGCTATCCAAACGCTGTATGAATCGGGAAAACCGGTGTTCATTGCAGAACAGAACAATGGGTTTATCTGGACGCATTTTAGAAGAGTGCTTTTTTCAACAAGGGTAACCATTGATACTGCCAATCTGTACCCCATCAATCTGTCCAAAAACGGTGAGATAAACTATGTCCATTCCGGTACATACCCACAATTGGCAGCCCATTTTGGTTTGGATGCGGCAAGTCTCAGCAAAACGATTTCAAAAACTTTAAAATAAATACCATGACCATATTGCATGAAAGTGACGTAGAAGAGGTAAAACACCCGGGAAGGTTTATGCGCTGGCTCGCCAATGAGGACTCTTTGCAGGCAAATAATCTTTCGGTGTGTGTGATTCGGGTAATGCCGGGAGAAGCTGTTAGACCGGCCCATTCCCATCCCAAGAGCGAGGAATTGATATATATTATAACCGGTTCTGGAAAAGTGATGATTGAAAACGAAGTAGGGGATGTACGGGCAGGCTCGGCCATTCTTTTTGAACAGGGAAAGGTGCATATGCTCAAGAATACAGGGGATGTTGAAATGAAGGTGATTTGTTTCTTTGCGCCTGCTACCTCCATCGATAACTACAAGATGTTTGAGGATATTGAGTTTCCAGAATAAGAAATCTGGCATTAAAATACTTCATTAAAAAAGAGAGGCATTTGCCTCTCTTTTTTTCACTTGAACTAAAAAAACTACTAACACAACTAACTCCTACTACAACAGGGGTTATTTTTTATTTCTTATTCCAATAGATGAACGTTCCAGTATTGGTGGAGGTGAGAATGTCCATGGTTCCGTTGTTGTCCAAATCAACGGCATCCACTTCAGATCCAACCCCAGAACGGTTGTGGATCAATTCGGGAACAAATTTTGCCCCTCCAGGTGCATTGGTATCTCGTACCGTTTTGTACCAATACAAAACGGGTGCACCATAGGTGTCTGGATCAAAATAATTGTCCAAATGGGTGAACAAACGTTTCCCTACAATAAAATCCAGTAGACCATCATTGTCCACATCGGCCGAGGTGGCCCCATGAAGTTGGGAAAATGAGACATCTCCTGCATTTTCAAAGCCATAGTCGTCCATAATCATATGGCGGACAAAGCTTATTTCCCCATTTTTTCTTTTTTGCTCGTACCAAGCAAGGCCAAAGCCGTGTGAATTCAAATTGGTGACCACATCAAGAAGTCCGTTCCCATTTACATCGAATACGGCCATATGGCTGCTTCCAATGTTGGTGCTTCGTTTGCCATATCTTCCAAAGGCTACAGGGTGATATTTCCAGGTTTTGGTACTGTCCAATACTTGTGGCTGTTCCCACCATCCCAATGCATTGAGAATGTCCACTCGGCCATCGCCATTAATATCCCCGGTACCAATTCCGTGGGCAAGGGCATGTCCGGCTTCGGACACATTATAGACCGCCCAAGGTTTTGTGGGGTCTTTTTCATCAGGTTTGGCAAAACGCACAAAACCTTTGGCGCCATACACCAATTCTGGTTTGCCATCTTTATCGATATCAGTGAACTCCGTAATCTCACTTTGCCCCCCATCAGGAAGAACGATATAACTTTTCCAACGTTTGTGGGCTCCTTTTGGGTTGATGTAAAGGGTGGTGGAGAAGGCACTGGATAACACATCCGGCCATCCATCGCCATTAAAATCATAGGCATCCTGAACCCGGTTGTAGGCAAATTCTTTGGAAGGTCCTGCGGCAATCGCTGGAAAGATTTCAATGCGATTGGTAAAGTCCGGGCCATGATAAATGTAGGGCCCTGCCACGATATCCACTTCACCATCTTTGTTGAAATCTGCCGTATCCGTTCCCCACGAATAATACATATCGCTTATGGGCTGTATTTTAAATCGGTCTGAAACTTTTTCCAGAGGGGTGTTTTTGATGTAGGCATCCTTGATCATAATGTTTTTGAATTGCACTTTGCCCTTGCCGCCAATGTATAGGGCAACTGGCCCGTAGCCATCTTCATTGGTTTCTTCGCCTGTGGTTCCGCCCACTTCACCACCATCGTTCAAAAAGGAACGGATGACGTTCACATCCATATAACCTTCCAATTGGTTCCATTCTCCTTCCACAAAGTCGGTATTGGGACGGGTAACCGGAAGGTCTTTAGGGGGTTCAGGTCGCTTGTATCCCGAAAAAGAGTTGCCCTCATCTTCTTTGATGGGAGGGGCTATCCTATACCAAATACCACCTGCTCGTGCAAGCTTGGTACGGCTTGTTTCATTTCCCTGAAGGTCAAAACTGATATTGAATGGGGTTACGGAACCATCTGCCGCAATACTGACCAGAACCGCATCGATTTTGTCCCCTTTGTTTTCAAAACGATACAGAAAACCGGTTTCCACGGTACTTTCACGCTTTATTGAAGCTTGGAACGCCACATCCTGAAAGGATTGGTCAAAGCGTAAAATACCGGGTTTGTTGCCGTTCACAGTACCTGTTATGACCCCGTTGTTGGCTGTCCATTGGTTTTCCCCAAAAGGTTTCCATCGCTCCAGTTGAGAACCAGAAAACAAATAATCCGGAACAAAGGTGATGGCCTTTACATCCTGTAGTTTATCCAAATCCTGTGCTTGTACCAGCGTAATCAGAAAAAGGAGCAGTCCAAGGGTACTATATTTTTTCATCTTAATTGTTTTTAATGCCTAATAAAGTTAATCAGGTAAAGCGTATATTACATAACCTCCCTGTGCATCTGGGTCTTCCCCGTTTTCAGGAATTCCGTCACGACCAAACTTGATGGGAGTTGCTGCGGTCACGACCAAGTATTGCTTTCCATCCACTTCATACATGGCGGGTAAGCCTTCGCTGCCTTTTGGAAGTTTGGATTTCCATAATTCTTCGCCATTTTCTGCATCAAAGGCATAGACTCTTCCATCTTTTGAGGTTGAGAAGACCAGACCCGTTGAGGTAATGATCATTCCATTTCTTTGTGCCCTAAGCACACCGGTATTATCGTAGCCTTTTTTTAATGCTTCCAAATCCTGACCCAAGGGTCGTTTCCATTTTACAGTACCGTTATTGAGGTCGTAAGCCATTATTTGGGACCAGGGCGGGTTAATGATATAAGGGAAATTTAAACCCCATTGGTATAGGTAAAGTCGTTCGTGCTCCACTTCAACTCCTTCAGGATATGGCCCACCATATCTACCAGGATTACCTTCCAATATACGGTCTTCAAGACCACCGGGAGCACCCCCTGAAGCCACTACGGGACCTTCGGGAAGTCCATCATCACCACCTCCAAACTGAGAACTGTACCTGCTTGCGCCATCTTCGTCTAAAAACTCATACAAATCTTCTATTTGTTTAGCTGTTAAATCTGTAAAAGCGGGCATATCTCCAAGACCAGAAACAATAATGTTGGCAAAGTCTTTCATACTCATCCTTTCGCTGATGGTGTTGAGAGCAGGGCCTACAAGTCCCTCGCCCTGTTGTCCATGGCAGGCAGCACAATTTTGCATGTAGATTCTCGCATTTCCATAAAAGCCGCCAGTATTGGCTGTTCTTGCCTCGATTTGCTCCAAGGTCAAGAGTTTTTCATAGACTGATGGGTAATCAAGGGCTATAACATAAAGGATGCCTTTATCTGGATTTGCAGCAGTATTTCCCCAATTTACCCCTCCAACGGCCCCTGGTATGGCCAAAGTTTCAAATTTATCGGAAAGGGGGGTAAAAAATCCTGTTTGGAGACTGTCCTTTAACTTACGGGCCCAGTCGGCTCGCTCTTCCTCGGTAAGGAAAATTTCACTAAGATCATCTTCTGTAAACGTTGTCCGGGTAGCTGGGGGCAATACACTGGGAATAGGCTGTGTGGGCCAGGCTTCTTCTCCTTCTACATGGCTTGGGGGCATAGGTTTTTCTTCTATGGGGAACAATGGCTCGCCGGTATGCCTGTTGAATACATAGACCAATCCATTTTTGCCAACAACCGCAACGGCTTCAATTTTTTGACCGTCATGGTTTACAGTGAGCAGCTGCGGAGCAGAGGTCAAATCGTAATCCCATATATCATGGTGAACAGTTTGAAAATGCCATAGGCGCTCACCAGTTCTGGCATCCAGTGCCAATAGTGAATTTCCATAAAGGTTACTGCCAATTCGGTCTGCGCCATAATAATCAAAAGTTGGGGAACCCAAAGGATAAAATGCTATTCCATTTTTTGGATCAACAGTAATTTCTCCCCACACATTTACGCCCCCCACATATTTATAGGCATCTTTTGGCCAAGTGTCGTACCCGTATTCTCCCGGTCTTGGAATGGTGTGGAAAGTCCAGACCAACTCGCCGGTTACAACATTGTAGGCACGCAAAAAACCTGGAGTGGAAAGATAGGATTCTCCAGTACCCGTACCCAATAGGATCAAATCTTCAAAAATCTGACCTGGCGTGCCCGACTGTGCCCTGTTGAGGGTTTTGGGATCTCTATCCAGCCCTTGTCTCAAGTCCACCAAACCGTTGTCTCCAAAAGTGAGAATGGATTTTCCTGTGGTGGCATCAATGGCCTGCAGGTAATTATTAATTTGGAAAAGTAATCTTTTGTCTTTTCCATCTTCGCTTTCCCAATAGTTGATTCCCCTTCGTGCCATTCTGGATAAATTGGCATGAATCCATATTTCTTCCCCGGTCTTGGCATTGAGGGCCACCAAGGAATTATTTTTTGCATAGACATACATGACCGTATCAACCACAATGGGGTTGAACTGATAGATTTTGTTATCTCCGGTGGGATAGAACCAAGCCACTTCCAAATCTTTTACATTGGATTTATTTATTTGACTCAGCTCTGTATATTTTGATTGGTCATTTCCACCGCCGTAATTTCTCCATGTTTTATGCTGGTCGATTGTAGTTGTACCTTTTTCGTGATTGGTGCATGCCGAAGTAAGGCTCATAAGAACCAAGAGAGCTAGGGATCCTATGAACGAGGAGGAGATTGGCAAATCTCCCAATGAAAATGGAATGAATTTGATTTTTTTCTTCATGGTTACGGTCCGGTTAAGGAATGACTCTTTGTTTTGCCTTGTGCAATAATTGTATTGGTTTCAAGGGATTTAGGTGGAAGGAATTTCACCTACATCGGTCTTAAACATAAAAGTTGAAAATTATACACTTTAATTGTAATTGCTCCATTGGTGAAAAAAGGGTATGAAAATTGGATTTCCATACCCTTTTAATTGGTTTTTAGTAACCTGGATTTTGGGTTATCTTCCCATCGCTCAGGTCAATCTCTGTTTGTGGAACAGGAAATATCTCATTTACGCCATCTCGGAAGCCTGCTCCCTTGGCCGTATCATAAGTCTCGGCATAATTTCGCATGACTTCTCCTGCACGGCCTTGACGTACAAGTTCAAAGAAACGTTCAAATTCCTGCCCAAACTCAACACGTTGTTCGTGCCAGATAATTTCCCTAAGGGCATCTTTATTGGTTTCGGTAATTTCAGGAAGTACCGCTTCACCACCTCTTGCCCGAGCCCGTACTTCCTCTAAAGCCCACAAAGCTTCGGCAGTATGGTTGTTTTCGTTGGCAGCTTCTGCATACCAAAGCAATACCTTTCCAAGACGCATATAGATGTCGTCCCTTCCAATTTGAATGGAACCACCCACACGCTCATAGTCTGGGACATAGTATTTTTTGTTCAAATATCCTGTTGTACTGTTTCCAACATTGGCTATTTCCCCATCGGGCATAAGATCACCATTCTGATAGACGGTGTGGCCAAGTCTTGGGTCGCCGTCTTCAAAGCTATCCACAAAATCCTGTGTTGGCAGGTTAAAGCCCCAACCGTTTCTTGCCCTACTTCCAAAAACCGTGGTTAAAATATTTCTCACTGGAGCGGCCCCTTGATCGTGAAGGAACTGTGTCTGGAAAATGTGCTCAACACTATTCTCTCCATCTCTTAGGAACATGCCCAAATAATCTGGATCCAGGGAATATTCTCCCGAGTCTATGACCTGTTTAAAATAAAGTTCAGCATTCACAAAATCATCCAAATAAAGGTACACTTTGCCCAAATAGGCAAGGGCAGCTCCTTTGGTAGCTCTACCACGATCGGCATCACCATAAGCACTTTTTTCTGGAAGTACTTCACTGGCTTCTTTTAAATCTTTGATTATTTGATCATAAACCTGTGCTTTTGGTGTTCTCTCCATATCATAAGACTCTAGTTCTGCATCCAAAACCAGGGGAACATCTCCAAACACCTTTACCAAGTTAAAATAGTACCAAGCTCTTAAAAACTTGGCTTCGGCCAAGTACCTGTTTTTTAGGGATTCGTCCATCTCTATGTCCAAAATTTTGTCTAACACGAGATTGGCCCTGTGTACGCCTATATATTGATTTGCCCATGCAAAACGGGTAGCATCATTATCGGCCGGGATATTGAACAGGGAAACTTGTTGCGCATACAATTGGTCCGATCCAGATTCACCTCCCTTTTCGGTGTCATCTGAAGCCACATTGCCAAGTACCCAATGCATGAATCCGCCATTTCCATAATTACCACAGCACCAATTGTTACCCGTTAAAGGGTGGTATGCTGCCGTCATGGCTTTTTCGGCATCATCAGCAGTTATGTATGCATTGCTTTCCGAAATGGAAGCCAAGGGTTCTTTTTCAAGTATATCTGAACAACTTACCAATAAGGAAGTCAACAAAATTGTCAGTAAATAAAATCTATTTTTCATGATTATCTTTTTCTTTGCTAATTCAATTAACTATAATCCTACTTTTAAACCTATGGTATAAATCCTTGGAACCGGATAAATGGTCTCATCAATACCTACATACAATGGGTTACTGCTATTGTTTGTACCCAATTCTGGATCAAAACCAGGATAGTTGGTGAATGTAAAAGCATTTTGAACCGAAGCATAAATGCTCACTGTTGCTGCATCATTGAAAACATTTTCAGGGAATTTGTAAGACATTTGAATGTTTCTTACCCTTAAATAGGATCCATTCTCCAAATAGTATTCGGATGATCTCATATTGTTATTGGGGTCATCTGTATTGACCCTTGGGACCGTGTTACTGGTTCCGGGCCCTGTCCAACGATTTTCCCATACGTTCCTAGTGTAGTTGAAAAAGTTGGAGCCTTCTGTCCTAAATTTATATCCAGCAAAAATTTCATTGCCTGCAACGCCATTCAACTGCACCCTAAAATCAAAGTTTTTGTAGGAAAGCGAACCATTGAAACCATAGATGAATTTGGGCCAAGGATTACCAATTATGGTTTGATCCTCCGCATTTACAACACCATCTCCGTTCAAATCCTTAAAGCGGATATCCCCAGGGGCCGTTCCGGAACTTTGAAATGCATGGTTGTCCACTTCTTGCTGGGTTTGGAAAAGGCCATCGGTTTCCCATCCATAGAATGAGGCTATTGGACTTCCTTCTTGGGTTACGTTGACCAAACCTACAAATGAAATACGTTGAAAAAGGGAGGAACCAGCGTTGCTCAAGTCAACCACCTCATTTTTGTTACGGGCAATGTTACCTGAGATACTATAGTTGAGTCCACCGGGTGTGGTGTTTTCATATCCCAACAAAAATTCAAAACCTTTGTTCACTACCTCACCCCCGTTAACAAACGGGAAACTTTGTAGACCGGAATATCCGGCAAGAGGCACTTGCAAAAGCATATCTGTGGTTTGCTTATGGTAATAATCAAAAGAAGCATTAACCTTTCCATCGAAACCATTGAAATCAAAACCAAAATTGGTCTCGTCCGTGGATTCCCATTTCAAATTGGGGTTGCCTTGGCCTATTGGGGCCTGACCTCTGTAAACCTCCTGTTGTGAGCCAAAGACATAATTGATGTTAGGTGTGACCAAACTTGCAAAAGCGTAGTTCGGTAAAGAACTTTGGTTCCCCAAGGATCCCCATCCACCTCTTAGCATCAAATTGTCTATCCATTCCGTATCCTCAAGAAATTTTTCTTCAGACAGTTTCCATCCAAGGGAAAAGGAAGGAAAGTACCCCCACTTGTTATTTTCACCAAATCTGGAAGAACCGTCTGCCCGAAAGTTTACCGTTGTAAAGTATTTTCCGGCATAGTTATAGTTCACTCGGCCCAAATAGGAAAGAATACCGTAAGAACCTCCACTACCTTCAACTCGATTTGACTGGGTGTTCAGGTCTAGGTATCTTAGGTTTTCATTGAACGTGGCATTGGCGGGCAAACCTGCACCCTCGGCCAAGACACGTTTGGTTGTGGACTCCTGCGTGGTGAAACCTACCAAAGCATCAATATTATGTTTGCCTGTATTGGCAGTATAGTTTAATGTATTGGCCCAACTGTTTTCATCAAAACGGTTGGTTGTTTCTGTAAGCGAGGCAATATTATTGAAGATTCTGGATGAAATCTCATATTGCGGTGAAAAATTGACATTTTCAGTATCGCCAATGTTGAAGTTGTATTGCGACCTAAAAACAAAGTTTTTTAGGAAGGTTATATCGACATAAACGTTCCCGTTCACTACTTTTCTTTTGGTATCATTATTTGTATAATGAATTGACGCCGCAGGGTTTGTAGAGTTCAATGAAGTTTCAGAATAGCCCCATGAACCATCGGGAAATTTTACTGGAATCTCTGGGTTTGCTGTCAAGGTATTTCCTAAAATGGAACCAAAACTAAATTCTGAGATGTTTTCGTAACTGGAAACACTCGCAGACAAGTTTTGTCCTATGGAAATGCCAGGCGTAATGTCATGTGACGAGTTGATCCTTAGGTTAACCCTGTTAAAGGAAGTACCTTTAACAATACCTTCTTGGTCTGTATACCCCCCTGAGAAGAAATATCTGCTGGATTCACTTCCTCCATTGGCAGAGACCGTTATATTGGTCATTGGGGCCATTTGGAAAACCGCTTTTTGCCAGTCTGTACCCACACCCAGTGCTTCTGGATTATCATAAAGTGGTTCGCCACCTGCATTTACAAGTCCTTCATTGTAAAGGGTTGCGTATTCCGTGGCGTTGGTCACAGGAACATTCCTTTGAATTTGTTGAAACCCTTGGGAAAAGTTGATATCCAATCTAGATTTGCCCGGTCTTCCTTGCTTGGTGGTGATCAAAATTACCCCATTTGCCCCTTGGGCTCCATAAATTGCAGAGGCACTGGCACTCTTAAGCACCTGAATACTCTCAATTTGTTCTGGAATAAGATCTATTGGATCTGCATTGGGATTTCCATCCACTACGTACAGGGGTTCTGCATTGTTTACAGTTCCTGCCCCACGAACCCTGATCAAAAGACCGGAACCTGGGGAACCTGAGTTTTGTGTAACCTGGAGTCCCGCTACTTTTCCTTGAAGCGCCTGTCCTACTTGTACTACGGGTTCGTCCTCAAATTCTTCAGAGCCTACTACACCTATTGCACCGGTAATATCGCTCCTTTTTTGACTACCGTAACCTACAACAATAACCTCGTTCAATGCTGCAACATCTTCTTCCATTACCACATTGATCACGGTCTGATCAGCTACAGGAACGTATTGCGTTCTCATCCCAATGAATGAGAATACCAACACAGAACCTTCAGGAACGGTGAGGGTATAATTTCCGTCAAAATTGGTAACCGTACCAATATCGCCTCCTTGAACCACTACGGAAACTCCCAACAGCGGTATACCATCGGTTCCGGATACCTGCCCTGTGATAACCACATCTGCTTGGGCCTCATCCAAAGTGGATGTTGATGAAGTGGGTTCGGCAAGTCTAACGTTTATATTGTCGTTGACCTTTTTGAACCGCAATCTGGATTGTTCAGAGACTTTGTTCAACAATTCATTAAAAGAGATTCCCTTTTCTTTAATGGTGAAGCGTTTTTTGTAATCAAGAATTGATTTGTCAAAAACAAACTTGTAGCCGGAAATGGCTTCCAATTTTTCCATGAGCTCTTTCGTGTCGATGTTTTTCTGGCTAATATTCAGCCTCTGGTCATCGTTTTGGATGTTCACATCGGTTTCATTGAGCGCTGTAAGATCGTCTTGCCCAGATACCATTTGTGTTACTGACACAAAGGCCATGAGCAAAAGTAACCACCTACGCATGCTAGATTGGCGCAGTACTGATTTTTTTTTCATAATTTTGAGTTGATTTTGATTAATACTAAATCTGGATATTGACCGTCACATCAAATATTCAGAAATTTGGTTTTGATTTAACTAAAGCGGCTGGCAATTCTATTGCTGGCCGTTTTTCTTTGATCAAAAGGTTATTGATATGTTTTTACCTTGGTGATCGTAATTGTATTTCATTCCATATATAAATCTTATACCTCTTAAAATATCCTCTATTTTTTCGTTTTGGTAGGTGGCGTTGAGCTTCCAATTTTTAGGAGGTGTTCCCTTTATGTGAAAGTTTACGCCATACCACCTTTCCAACTTATCAATGAAATCGGTAAACCCAACTTCTTTAAAGATCAAGGTTCCATTTTTCCATGCAATCGCACTTTCTATATCAAATTCGTTCTTGACCATTTCGTGGGAGATCTTGTTGAACTGGACTTGTTCGCCCGGATTAAGAAAAAGACTGTCCGTAGCCTCTGTGTCATCAATGGTCTTTCTGACCTTTACCTTTCCTGTGACCAATGAAATGTCCAACTCGTCAAGATAAGCGAAGGAATTTATATTAAAGGAGGTTCCGTACACTTCTGTTTCCAGTACTCCGGTTTTAACCACAAAGGGATGGTCATCCTTATGGACCACATCAAAAAAAGCCTCCCCGTGCAGTTCCACCAATCTGGTTTTAGAGTCGAACTGCTTTGGGTACTTTAATGTACTTTCATGGTTCAGATCTACCAAGGTGCCATCGGGCAAGGTAACTTTAGATCTTTTTCCCTTGGGGTTTGAAATGATTTCCCATTCAACCACTTCAGCGACTTCAGTTGTGGTCTCTTGAATGGTAAGGGTATCGTACAGCAAAACCGTGGTGATCACTATAACGAAAACCGCAGCGTAATTGGTGAATTTTTTCAGGGCAGGGGTGACTTTGGCACTAAAAATTTTTCGTGAACTGTGTCTTTTTGCATCTGATGTGTCCTCCTTTTGTATGATTTTGCCCAACAAATCGTCCAACTCATCATTGGAGAGCCTATCATCTTCATGCCATATTTTTTCAACAAACGCTTTGGCCCTGTAAAATTCTTGGGTGTGGGCTGGTTTTTCCTTTAGCCACTTTTCCCAAAAGAAATCACTGGCCTCATTGGGGTTTCTTACCCACTCAATAAAGCCCTTATTGAGAATTAGATGGTTAAAAATATTTTCTTGTTGCTGTGCCACTTAAAGCCTTTTATATATAAATAGGGGAAAATTTCGCAAATGATACCGACAATGTTATTTTTTAACAGAAAAAATTATTGATTTCTCAAAATGCCCACTTTTAAAAGGTTTGTGATGGGTATGGGATGAATAAAAAAAACTAACCAATGCACCAATAATGCATGGAAAACGATTCTGTCCTAAATAATGGAAGCGAAGAAATAAAAGGGTAGGCTGATCTTTACAGGATGGCCTTCATCTTTTTTAGAGATCTGTAGATAAGTCTACGCGCAGAAGAAATATAGGAAAAGTCCAAAATCTCAGCAATCTGTTCATAGGACAGATTTTGGTAGTAGAAATAATAAATGGCTTCCCTTTCTTTTGTGTTTAGGGATTTTAGAGCCTTCTCTAGATTAAGGAGTTTGGTTTCATCTTGTTGCTGAATAAACACCGTTTCATGCATTCTGTTGCTATAAAAACCGTCCCTGATTACTTCTTGGCTTTTCTCCTTTTCTTTTTTGCCTTTTCGCAAGTAATCCAGAACCCTTCGTTTGAAAGCTTTGAGCAGATAAAACTTTACGGAAGCGGGATCGCCCAAACCTTCTCTCTTTTCCCGGAGATATACAAAAAAGTCCTGAAGACAGTCCTTGACCAACTCGTTGTCCGCGGTAAATCGGCAGCCATATCCGTAGAGCATATTGGCGTGCTGCTCATATAAAAGGATGAATGCTTTTTCATCACCGGCCTTGAAGTCTTTCCAGATGGCTTGGTTATCTTCTTTGGAAAGACTTGCCAAAGCATCGCTGCCTAGGATTTCAGACTGATTCTTGTTTTGAGGTTTTAACTGCACAAATATTACGGGGTTTTTTTAGCAAATCATCACCAATGATACAATATTTTGATGATTATGCAAAACAAGCCCATTTGATTGAGATTTTTTCAAAGGCAGAATTACATTCGATTTGTTGAAGGAATTTTCATTACAATGAAATTTCATGCATTTTGATCATGTGGCAGTATCCCGTTTGTAATAGTAGAGGCATGCGATACTTTTCGGGCAGCTTTTAAAAAGTATAAATTAGGGTCAACAAGCTGTTATTTAGGATGTTGCTGTGTATTCAGCAAATAGGAAAGTTCATTTGGAGCAGAAGGAGGGGCTTGGAAAACACCGCATGCCCTAAATTGGTATGTTGTGTATAAAAATGACCTTACTATAACGTTTGAGTAACCTGAAATACCCCAATAAAATCACAAAAAATTCACATTATGTTGCAAAATTGTTGTAAATAACCAGTGGATTTTCGGTTTACTTTACATGGATGAGATTAGAGTTCTAGACTCCCAGCCAGTTGTTTTAAGATAATCTCGGAGAGTTTGGCTTGAAATTTTGCATTGCTGAGACGGACCTTGGCATTAATATAGTTCAATTGGGCAGTCCTGAACTCAATGGTGGGGATGATACCGATTCTATATTTTTCAACCGTAATGTCCAAGTTTTCCTTGGCAATGGCTTCGTTCCTTTCTTCCAATTCAATTAAACTCATATTGGTCAAATAGGTCTGATACGTAGTGTTTACCAACGAATTCAAGGCCTGTTCTTGCTGGGCAATGGCTATTTCCGCATTCTCCAAGGCTACTTTTCCCATTTTCTCCCTCCTGTTCTGGTTAAAACCGTCAAATAGGTTGAGCGTGGCACCAAATCCATAGTTGAAACCTCTTGATTCCGAGCTTATGGCAAAGCCCAACTCGGATTTGGAACTACCAATGTTGTACCCAGAAGTCACAAACACGGAGGGGTAACGTGCCGCCTTTATTTGTTTGAGCTCCAGTTCATTGATGCGCTTGCTGATTTTTTCGGCCTGTAGCTGGGGGTTTTCCGCAGCTACCCTGGTTTCCAGCTCATCCAATGCCAGTTCATGGTCCACAAAGATTTCAGGAATCACACTAAAGTCAATCTTCAGGTCTCGTGCCAATTGTTCGTTCAACTGGATTTTGGTGTTCTTATAAAGTTCTTGCTGCCGTTGCATCTGGGTCTGATCCGTGTTCAGGTCCACTTGTGCATTCAGTACCTCCAGTTTGGAAGCTTTTCCAATCGTAAATCGGTTCTGTGCAAGTTCCACGCGCTGTTCCGAAATGATGAGGGTACTGTCCAGTGCCGATAGTTGCTGTTGCTGTTGAACCAGGTCGTAGTAGGTGATCATTACATCGCCCACTGTGGTCAATATGGCCTGTTTTAGTTCAGCTTCTCCCAATTTCTTGGTTTCCTTCAACTGCTCAAGGTTGGCAAACATGCGTAGACCGTCAAACACTGTCCACTCAAGTGCGACGCCATAATTTAAGCTACTGTTCTTTACATTATCGCGTTCCTGAAGGGTACCATCGTTTCGTAGCTGGGATAAATTCTGAACGCTGTTATTGTCCGATAGATTGGCACCTAACCTTGGAAGCATCCCTGCTTGCCCTGGGGTAGCTCCCAACTCATCTATCTTCAGTTCGTTTTGTGTGGTTTTTATCTGATAATTGTTCTCAAGGGCTATTTTTACGGCTTCCTGTACAGTAAGGATTTCCTGTGCATCTGCCCAAAAAATACTTCCCATTATACCTAAAAAAACACATATTCTTTTCTTAATGGCCATGTGAGGAAAGTTCAAGATTTTTGAATTCTGGTCTTTGTACTTTTTTTCTTGACCACATGAAATATAAGGCCGGGATAACGAACAATGTAAGGGCCAAGGAGAATAGGGTTCCACCAATGATCACAACCCCCATTCCAGTTCTACTGGCTGATGCTGCTCCCAAGGACAGTGCAATGGGCAATGCGCCCAAGGCAACGGTAAGGCTGGTCATAAGAATGGGACGGAGCCTTGAAACCGAGGCCTTCATTATTGCATCCATTTTTGAGATACTTTCATCCTCTTCTTGCAGTTGATTGGCAAATTCAACGATCAAAATTCCATTTTTGGTCACCAGACCTATCAGCATAATGGTACCAATCTGACTGAAGATATTCCAAGTTTCGCCAAAGAGCCATAAAGAGAACATGGCGCCTGCCACGGCCATGGGCACTGTTAAAATGATAATGAAAGGATCAATGAAACTTTCAAACTGGGCGGCCAAAATGAGGAAAATCAACAAAAATGCCAAGGCAAATGCAAATGCGGTGTTGGAGCTGCTTTCCACAAAATCGCGGGATTCACCCCCAAGATCGGTGGTAAAGGTGTCGTCCAGAACCCTATCTTTTATGGCATTCATGGCGTCTATTCCATCCCCAATACTTTTCCCGGGAGCCAAATTGGCTGAAACTGTGGCAGACATATAACGGTTATTGTGGAACAATTGGGGAGGGCTGCTGTGCTCGCTGGTGGTGACCAAATTATCCAATTGGATGAGTTGGCCCTCTTTATTTTTTACAAAAATGGAAGTAAGGTCTGTTGGTTCGTTCCGATCCTGTTTGTCGAACTGACCAATGACCTGGTATTGTTTTCCGTTCATGAGAAAATAGCCAAAACGTTGACCACTGAGCGACAATTGCAGGGTTTGGGCCACATCCCGTACCGAAACCCCCAAGCTTTCCGCTTTTTCCCGATCTATGGTGACATAAATTTCGGGTTTGTTGAACTTTAGGTTGACATCGGTAAAGGAAAATGTAGGGTCTTTTTCGGCCTCGGCCATGAACTCAGGAATCTTTTCTTCCAGTTTTTGGAAGTTTTTGGCCTGTATGATGAACTGGATCGGGGGGCCACCGCGTCGGTTTACCGAAATGGTGGGCCTTTCCGAAACATTGGTTCTTCCGCCCACAAAAACCTTGGCCCATCTTCCAAGGTCATCGGCTATTTCCCGTTGGGAACGTTCCCTTTCACTGGGCTCCACAAGGGCAATATTGGCCCGTCCGCTGTTTACGGATGAAGAACCAAATCCTGGAGAGGTCAATACCAAGCTCACCTTTTTTTCAGGAATGGAATCATTGATAAGTTCCGTGATACCGGTCATCAAATGGTCCATATATTCATAGGATGCCCCTTCAGGTGCCGTAACGTTGAGTCTAACAAAACTTCTATCGTCATAAGGGGCCGTTTCTTTCTGAAGCAGGGTGTAGAACAAAACAATAAGGCCTATACAGCCAAAAAGTATGGGAAAACTCAACCATTTCTTCTGCATGAAACTTTTCAACGCACTGGAATAGGATTGGTTCATGGCGACAAAGTATTTTTCCGTCACCTGATAGAAACGGGACCTACTTTGTTTGCCTGGCTTGGTCAAATACGCATTGAGCATGGGGGTGAGGGTGAGCGATACAAAGGCAGAAACCATTACCGCAGCGCCCAAAACCACGCCAAATTCCCGGAAAAGGCGTCCCACAAATCCTTCCAAAAAGATAACGGGAAGGAACACGGCCGCCAAGGTGACGGAAATGGAGATGACCGCAAAAAAGATTTCTTTGGAACCTTTTATGGCCGCTTCAATGGGGTTCATCCCTTCTTCTATTTTTTTATAGATGTTCTCCGTAACCACAATACCATCATCCACCACAAGCCCAGTGGCCAAAACGATGGCCAATAGGGTAAGCACATTTATGGAGAAACCGAACAGCCACATAAAAAAGAAAGTGGCAATCAAGGAGACGGGAATATCCAACAATGGCCTAAGGGCCAAGGACCAATTCCTAAAGAACAGGTAAATGACCAAGATGACCAGTATGATGGATATTAAAATGGTCTCGGCCACTTCGGTAACTGCTCTTTTTACAAAAACGGTATCGTCAATGACCACGTTCAATTTAAAATCTTCGGGAAGGTCTCTCTGGAGATTCTCATATTCTTTGTAGAAGGCATCAGCTATTTCAAGATAATTGGTGCCCGGTTGGGGAACTACGGCCACAGCGATCATGGGTTGACCGGAATCACTCATTTTGGTTTCCATGTTCTCGCCTTCAAGAGTGGCTTTGCCTATATCGCGGAGCTGTACGAGTTTTTCGCCATCAGCCAATATAATGATGTTGTTGAATTCCTCCTCAGTATTCAGGTTTCCAATGGTCTTTACGGTCAATTCGGTATTGTCCCCGGTCAACTTACCGGAGGGAAGCTCCACATTCTGGGCCAGAAGGGCGGCACGTACATCAGCAACGGTGAGTCCATAAGAAGCCAGTTTCAAGGGGTCTATCCATAATCGCATGGCATACCTGCGTTGTCCCCATATTTGAACCCCGCTTACTCCCGGAATGGTCTCAATTCGCTGGGCGATAACATTCTCGGCATAATCGGAAAGCTCCAAGATATTTTTGTTGTCGCTCTGCACGGTCATGGAGATGATCCGTTGGGCATCGGCATCGGCCTTGGACACTACGGGTGGTGCATCCAAATCATCGGGTAAGCTCCGTACCGCTTGGGAAACCTTATCACGCACATCGTTGGCGGCATCCTCCAAATTCTTGTCCAGATTAAATTCAATGTTTATGGAACTTGATCCTTGAACACTGTTGGAAGTAATATTTCGAATACCATCTATGGAGTTGATGGCCTTCTCCAAAGGTTCAGTGATCTGCGATTCAATAATATCTGCATTGGCACCCGAATAGCTGGTGCGAACGGAAACTATGGCCGGGTCAATGGAAGGAAACTCCCGAACACCCAAAAACGTATATCCAATAATCCCGAACAGGATAATGGAAATGTTCATTACAATGGTAAGAACGGGCCGTTTAATGCATATTGCCGAGAGGTTCATTGTACTGCCGTCAGAGGTTCGAGTTCTTGTAGGACAACATCAACAGGTGCCCCGTCCTTCAAAGCCATGACACCATAGGTCAGTACGGTGTCACCGGGATGGAGGTTGGTCAATACCCGGACAACGCTTCCGGTACGAGCGCCAATTTCAACATCCACTTCTTGGGCCTTGCCATTTCTGTAGACAAAGATTTTTTTACCGTTTTGCACAGGAATCAAGGATTCGGTGGGGACCAATAGGGCATCGTTTACCGTTTCCAAAGGTAAATGCACATTGGCATAGGCCCCCGGGTAAAGTCCTTTGTCCCGATTGTCCATAACGGCCCTCATTTTAAGGGTTCGGGTAGCAATGTCCACTTCGGGGTCAATGGCATAAATGGTCGCTTCGTAGATCTCATTTGAATCTGATGTGGTAAAGGTCAGAACTGTGCCCACACGTATTTGCGAAGCATATTTTTCAGGGACGGAAAAGGTAATTTTCAGCTCATCCGTGTTCACTAATTTGGCTATGGGTGTGGAAGGGGTAACGTAGGTCCCTTTTGAAATGGAACGCAATCCTATGGTTCCGGAAAATGGGGCACGTACCGTTGTTTTGGACAATTGTGCGTCTATCAGTTCAGATTCCGCGGAAGCAGATTGAAAGTCAGCACTGGCAATATCATATTCTTCTTGGCTTATGGCCTGCTTTTCTAAAAGTAGCTTGGCCCTCCGTTCATTTTCCGATGCCAATTTTTTTGCCGTCAAAGCCTTCGAAAGCTGTGCCTGCAGTTCAATATCATTTACCTTGAGCAGTACCTGCCCCTGCGTTACTTTGGAGCCTTCTTTAAAGTTGATGCTTTCAACCACTCCGGAAACCTCACTGCGGATATCAATTTGTTCATCGGCTTCCAAAGTACCTGAAAGTGATATGTTGTCCTTGAATACTTGGGGTTTCAGGATTATACCAGTGACCGTGGGTGTAGTGGGATCGGTATTCCCTACCTTTCCAATTTCAGCATTGGATTTTATCCTATAAGCGATCAGCGCTACTATTCCAATACCCAGTAGGGTGTAAACAATATGTTTTGTTTTCATGTGGATTGAAAAAAAGCAAACACCATCGGGGCCACAACGGGTTTAGGCAAAGATAATCCGAATGCATTATTTTATTTAAAGAGCAAATGTTATTAAACTCCCAAAATCTGTCGAACGGCCAAATGTTTGGGGTCAACGACAAAAAAGGGACCTTTAACCGCCACTGTTTTGGTGTAAAAGGCCCCAAAGATCATATGCATTGGAAATAAAAAGCTTTTGCGGAAAAAACTCCTTCTCGTGTTACATGTATTTAGAAAGGAAACGAAAGAATTGCTTCTTCAGATCATTGTAAATGCTTCTTTCTGTTTCAATGCCCGCCCTGATTTTTTTATGATGTTCAAAATGTGACCGGTCTATGACATCTTCATGGGCTTCCAAATGTCTGGAGATATTGAGCTCGTGTGCCTGTATCTTTTCCTTGAATTCTTCAATTTTGGATTTATGGATTAAAAACTGGTTTTGGAACTCATTTAATTCCGCCAAGACTTTTTTGTCTGTCCAGCGGTTTACCAATTCATCAAGTCTGTTTTGAAAAGATTTTAGTTCATCTTCCCAAAATTCAAGCTCCTTTTCCCATTGCTTGTGCTCAAAGTGCAAATCTGGGTTATAGACGGCTTTTGTTTCCATTTTTGTTTGTTTTTATAGCATTCTTAAAGTTAGGTTTTACGCTTCTTTGCCAAAATGATATTGATCAGTATTATGATTTCGGTCATTCCCATAACCTATCCCAAGTTTTATTTTTGAAAATAGCTACCTTCAAAGGGTAAAATTATGCGCACGTCACAGGCTACTTTGCGAATTCGAAAGTTCTTCATGGAAATTGGGGAGCTATCTTATTTTGCAGGACGTTTTTTTAAAGTTGGTTTTAGGCCACCTTATGAGTTCAAGGAATTTTTGAGGCAGTGCTATAATATGGGCAACCGTTCCTTGGTTTTGGTCTTGGTCACGGGATTTATCATCGGTTTGGTGCTCACCTTGCAATCCAGGCCCACCCTTATTGAGTTTGGGGCGGTTTCGTGGATGCCCAATATGGTGGGCATTTCCATTGTAAGGGAGCTTGGTCCAGTGATCACGGCCTTGGTCTGTGCTGGGCGCATTGCATCGGGCATTGGAGCTGAGCTGGGGTCAATGCGGGTAACGGAACAGATTGATGCCATGGAGGTCTCAGGGACCAACCCCTTTAAATTTTTGGTGGTCACCCGGATCATGGCAACCACATTGATGCTGCCCCTTCTGGTTATCTTGGGTGATGCCGTTGCACTCTACGGCTCGGCACTTGTGGAGAATTTTAAGGGAAATGTTTCCTTTCAGCTGTACTTTAATACCGTATTCAGTGCGCTTTCCTACGGAGATTTGATCCCCGCTACCATAAAATCGTTCTTTTTTGGTTTTGCTATAGGTCTTGTGGGGTGTTACAAAGGATATTACAGCAAAAAAGGGACCGCTGGGGTGGGTATGGCCGCAAATACGGCGGTGGTCTTTACCTCAATGCTGTTGTTTGTGATTGATTTTATAGCCGTGTTCATATCCGATATTTTTTATGAACTATGATGTCAAACGAAAAGAAAATAGTGACAGAAACTGTACCTGGGCAAGCACTTAAAGAGGTGATCCATATTGAGGGATTGTACAAAAGCTTTGGCGATAACCACGTGCTCAATGGTTTTAACATGAAACTGTATGAAGGGGAGAATTTGGTGGTGATGGGCAAATCGGGTTCGGGCAAATCTGTGATGATAAAATGTCTGGTAGGTTTGGTAAAGCCCGATGCCGGTAAAATTATTGTGATGGGCCAGGATATTGGTGGACTCAATCAGGAAGCACTGGATATTCTACGGGCGGATATCGGTTTTTTGTTCCAGGGGAGCGCCCTTTACGATTCCATGACCGTACGAGAAAATTTGGAATTCCCCATGAGGAGGCACCAAAAGAAAATGGGAGTGGTTACGGATACCACACCATTTGTTCTGGAGGCCCTTAAGAGTGTTGGGTTGGAGCATACCATGGATTTGATGCCCGAAGAGCTTTCAGGCGGCATGAAAAGAAGGGTGGCCTTGGCACGGGCCATCATATTGCGACCAAAAATCATTTTATATGATGAACCCACCAGTGGACTGGACCCGATTACCTCAAAGGAAATCATTGAGCTTATGCGCAACATCCAAAAGGAATATGGTACCTCTTCATTGATCATTACACACGATGTGGACTGTGCCCGGGTAATTTCCGAACGCATGATATTACTGGTGGATGGCATCAATTATGCTGAGGGCACTTTTCAGGACCTTACCAATTCCAGTGACCCAAAAGTGCAGGCATTCTTTAAAAAATAATGAAATGGATAAAACAACAACAGAAAAAATAAGACTAGGGGTTTTTGTCACTTTGGGGACCATTTTGTTGGTGCTCGCAGCCTACTTTATCGGAAATAGGCAAAATCTGTTTGGCAACACCTTTACCATAAATGCAGTTTTTAAAAATGTGAACGGTCTTCAGAAAGGCAATAATGTTAGGTATTCCGGTATTGATATTGGCACGGTGAACACTATTGAAATGTTCAATGACACCACTATTGTTGTTACCATGGTCATTCAGGAGAAAATGCTGCAACACATCCGAAAGAATGCCATAGCCAGTATTGGTTCAGATGGTTTGGTGGGGAGTATGATAGTGAACATTGTACCAGGGCATGGAGTTGGGGAGCCCATTGCATCCGGGGATCAAATTGTTTCGTACAGTAAGATAGGGACGGATGATATGTTGGGCACCTTGAACGTTACCAATGAAAATGCGGCACTGTTAACGGCAGATTTATTGGAAATAACAGAAAAATTAAAACACAATAAGGGAACCTTGGGAAGGTTGCTCAATGACACGGTGATGTCAAACAGCCTTTTGCAAACCTCCATCAATCTAAAAAAAATAAGCACGGAAGCAAACCTCACACTTGAAAAACTCAATGGCATTATAACGGACATTGATTTTAAAAACAGCGTGGCCCATGTGTTGTTAAACGACTCCGTTTCCGGTCAACAGATGAAAGGTATTTTGGAAAACCTGGAGACTTCGAGCGAAAAAATGGCTTCAATTTCCCATACTCTCGACAGTCTTTCCACAAGCATTTCCAAGGGAAAAGGAGCCATAAACTACTTGGCAACGGACACTGTCCTGGTAAACCAATTGGAACGGACCATGCAGAGCATAGAGGAAGGCACGGCACGGTTTAATGAAAATATGGAAGCCTTAAAGCATAATTTTTTGACCCGTAGGTATTTTAGAAAACTGGAAAAAGAAGCAAGTAAGGAAAAAAAGGATTAGGCAATTGTTAATCATTGCTCCGTTAGGGAACCATAATGCAATTGATGCTATTTTAGACGAATGAAAGAAAAGGAATTTGATATTATTAAATCCACCGGGGAAAAGACCAAATTTTCTGTTGACAAATTACGGAACTCCCTAAAATCCAGTGGGGCCACCCATAATGTGGTCAATAAAATTCTGGATCAGGTGATGGATGAGCTTTATCCGGAAATCACTACCCGGGAAATCTATAACCGGGCTTTCGCTTTATTGAAAAAGGCAAAATCCGTATATGCGTCCAAATACAAATTAAAAAAGGCCATTTATGAACTTGGTCCAACGGGATTTCCATTTGAACGTTTTCTTGCCGGAATTTTACATTATTCCGGGTACCGGACCAAGGTTGGTGAAGTGCTTCAGGGCGATTGTGTTTCCCATGAGATTGATGTGCTGGCCTTTAAAAATGGAACCCTGAACATCATTGAATGCAAGTTCCATGGCGAAGAAGGCCTCAATTGCAACGTTAAAGTGCCTTTGTACATCAACTCCCGGTACAACGATGTAAAAGGGCCGCTTCATGCCCAAAAGGAAAAAGATTTTGAAAGCACATTGGGCTGGTTGGCCACCAATACCCGCTTTACGGAGGATGCCATGCAATACGGAAAATGTGTTGGATTGTATCTGTTGAGTTGGGATTATCCTGCGGGAGATGGCTTAAAAGATCGGATTGATCGCTTGGGACTTTATCCAATCACAGTTTCCACCTTGCTCACCAATAGGGAAAAACAGTTTCTTTTGGATCGAAATGTAATTCTCTGCCGGCAATTGCGAGAAGATTTGTTCTATTTGGACCATTTGGGCGTTTCCAACGGAAGAAAGGAAAAAATTAGTAAAGAAATGAAATCATTGTGCATAGCATAAAAGCTCTATGAAAAAACTTAAAGTCCATTTTTTAGGAGGGGCTGGTACCGTAACCGGTTCTAAATTTCATCTGCAATCTGAGGATATCAATATATTGGTGGACTGTGGCGTATTCCAAGGGACCAAGGAGCTTCGGCAACAAAATTGGCAGCCCCTTCCCATTGATGTTCCCAAAATTGACATGGTGTTGTTGACCCATGGACACTTGGATCATTGTGGGTACCTCCCTCTTTTGGTAAAACAGGGTTTTGAGGGGGATATTCTTGGTACGGCCCCAACTTTGGCCATTGCCGAAATTATATTGAAGGACAGTGCCAAAATTCATGAGGAAGAAGCCGAAAGGGCCAACGAGGAGGGCTACAGTAAGCATGACCCAGCTTTGCCGCTCTATGATCAAGAAGACGTAGAACGTACCCTAAACTATTTCAAGAGTATTGAAGAAGGGGAGCAAATTGAACTTGCCCCCAATTGCAGCGCATGTTTCAAATATAATGGGCACATAATCGGATCTACGTTCATAGAACTGAACATTCAGGGGAAAGTGCTTGTCTTTTCCGGTGATGTGGGTCGATTGAAGGATGATTTGTTGGAAGCGCCCCTACAACCGGAATGGGCAGATTATCTTTTTGTGGAAAGCACCTACGGTGATAAAGACCATCCTGTTGAAAATTTGGAAACCATTTTTAAGAGTCTTGTTGAGCGAACCTTACAAAACAGGGGCACTCTGATTATCCCTTCTTTTGCCGTGGAGCGACTGCAATCCTTAATGTATATGCTCTGGAAACTGTATGACAAAAACAAGATTCCCAACATACCCATTTTTGTGGACAGTCCCATGGGCAACAATGTCTTGGATGTATTTGGAAGTTTTCCAGAGTGGCACAAGCTTTCCATGAGCGAATACCACAATATGTGCAACCATGTGAACTTGGTGAGTTCATACAGGGAAACCTGGGAAACCATTGATGACCCGCGGCCCAAGATTGTGATTGCCGGTAGTGGAATGGTCACAGGGGGTAGGGTGTTGACCTATTTAAAGCAGCTTATGGATTTAAAGTCCACCACCGTTTTGCTTGTAGGATACCAAGCTGAGGAAACCCGGGGGAGAAAGCTATTGGAAGGTGCCCAAGAATTGAAAATATTTGGCAAATACATTCCTGTGAAAGCCAAGATTGAACATCTGGAAAGTCTGTCCGCACATGCAGACCAAAGCGAACTGCTCCATTGGATGGGTTCCATTAAAAATATTCCTGAAAAAGTGTTTTTAATCCACGGCGAAAATGAAGCGCTACAGGCCTTCAAAGACAAGATAAAAGAAAAATATGGCTGGCAAATCCATGTTCCTGAACTCCACGAAGTGGTGGAAATTATGTTATAACCTCATAGTTTCTCTCCGTAGGAGAGGTCCCCGGCATCACCAAGGCCAGGTACAATATACCCTTTGCTGGTAAGCTCTTCATCAATTGAGGCAATCCACAATTGCGTTTCCTTCGGAAAAATTTCTTGCACATGGGCCACTCCTGCTTTTGAGCCTATTACAGAAATAATATGGATTTTCTTTGGTGCACCATGACCGCTGAGGGCCTTTAGCACATTTTCCAAAGTTTTTCCCGTGGCCAACATGGGGTCGGTCAAGACCAATGTTTTTCCCTGCAGGGATGGTGCGGCCAAGTATTTTACAATAACCTCAAAGTCGTCTCCGCCATCAGGATGGTGCCTGTACGCAGAGATGAATGCATTTTCTGCTCTATCAAAATAATTTAAAATACCATGGTGCAAGGGCAATCCAGCGCGGAGTACGGAACAAAGCACCAGGGAATCTATGGTTTGTGAGCTTTTCTTTGTACCGAAAGGGGTATCGATTACAACAGTTTCATAATCCAGGGTCTTGCTCAATTCATAAGCAAGTATCTCACCAATGCGTTCAATGTTCCTTCGGAACCGCATGGGATCCTTTTGAATGGTTTTATCCCGTATTTCTGCCATAAAGGTATTGAGCAAGGAGTTTTCAGAATCAAAACGATGGATTATCATGGAGCAGTGGTTTTTTTGGTCAATACCGGATTTTTGCTGTACCCCTAAAATAGTCAGAAAATTGAATAGGTAGGTTATGGATACAAAACAGCGGGAAGATTTGAGAAAGCATATCCCCCAAATCTTCCCGGGTGAAGCATTGCAATAAAATTATGCCTTGTTGGCAAAATCCAGGGCAAAAGACCGTACCGCATCCCAATCGGTGTATTCGTGGTCTTTTGTAGTGTCCGTGGAACCCCCTTCTTTTTTAGCGATCATTCGCATAATGAGCTTTTTGAAATAGTCGTATTGGGTATACTTGAGCGCTCCAGCCATATGACTGATTTCATCGGGCTTCCAACCCGTTTTTTCCATAAACCCCAAGGCTACTTTTTTCACTTCCTCATGTTCTTCCTCAATATTTGAAGCTATGGCCATGGAAACAGAAAAGAAAGCAGAATGCTTTTGGTTGAGTTCATCCAAATTTTTCATGATATAATCCTTGATGGAGGAATGGTACTTTTGGATGTGGATGGAACTCCCTATAAGCACAGCATCAAAATTTTCGGGAGATGGTGGTTCTTCGGTGGCATCGGCAATCACTACCTTATGGTTATCAGTTTGAAGGACCTCTTCCATAAAACGGGCTATTTTTCGGGTCTGCCCCTCACTTGTGGCATAAACAATTAAGATTTTCATCGGTTCAAGATTTTAGATTGAGTGTATTGAATGGCTGTAAATGTAAAAGATGCTGTTGGCTACTGAAATGACAATCGTCAATTGAATGATTAAAGCAGTGTACTGATGTAGGTCATTTCATTAATTGCTCATTATCAGGAACTTTAAGGTTCTTGTAAAAAATAAGATCATGAAAGCACAACTAGTCTTTTTGGCAATTTTTGCCCCGCTATTTTTGTGGGGGCAGTTTAAGGCAGATGAAACCATTACCATATCCGAAAATCAGGAGGACGACTTTTATGCAGCTGGTGAAATCATTAATATGGAATCCAAGATCAATGGTGATTTTGTGGTGGCCGGGAGTGAAATCAGGATTCGTGATAGTTTGCAACAAGACCTTTTGGTCGCCGGGGGTGATGTGTTGGTGATGGGACCCATTGGGGATGACGTGAGGGCCATGGCTGGAAAATTGACCATTTCCAATGAAGTGGCCGATGATGTCATTGTTTTTGGTGGAGAGGTATTTGTCACGGACAATGCCAAGATACATGGAAATCTGGTGAACTTTTCGGGAAAAATCACCATGGAAGGTGAAGTGGATGGTATGGTGAAAGCCTATGGCGGGGATTTGGATTTTAACGGAAAAGTTGGCCAGGGTATGGAACTCTACGGGGGAAATATCAGTATTAACGGACAAATACATGGAAAATCAAAGATAGTGGCCGATGCTATCACCATAGGGGATGGTGCCCAGTTCCATGGGGATGTGGAGTACTGGACAGAAGCTGGTGAGATTGACTTTGGCAATGCGCTGGTGGGTTCTTCGGCCCATTTTAACCAAGACCTTATGAAAGAACGGGATGAATTTTCTTGGAAAGCCCTTGGAATTGCATCGTTGGGCTTCTGGATTTTTTATGTGCTTTCTGCATTCTTGGTGTTGTTGGTATTGGATTTGGCCTTTAGAACGTATTTTAAAAGAGCGGCGGACAGTCTGGAAGGGGATTTTTGGAGAGGATTTGGCTATGGGCTCATTTATATCTTGGGACTCCCGTTATTGATAGGAATCACTTTTGCCATGATCATTGGTATTCCCATAGGTTTGTTCTTGTTGTCCTTCTACCTGTTCAGCATCTTTTTTGGACATTTGGTCGCCGCATCCATAGCCTCCCACTATTGGAACTTGGTGAACAAGGGCTCCATGGGTTTTTGGGCCATTTTGTTCCTGTCCCTTGCCATTGCAATGGTTCTACGACTGTTGACATTGGTGCCCTTCCTCGGTCTTTTGCTCTCAGTAATTGTATTGGCCGTTGCCTACGGCGGAATTATGTTGCTCTTTGTAAGAAAGAAAGGTAATGGAAAAGCGATAATGGCATAATGTCATATCGATTATTGGATTGTCACCCGAAACAACATGAAACTTACCGCAAACGCCCAACAATTACTCAATGCACGGTATTTTTTAAAAGATGCCCAAGGAAAGGTTTTGGAAAGCCCAGAACAATTGTTCAGACGGGTGGCCAAGCACGTGGCAGGTGCAGGGAGTGGACAGAATAATGGTTGGGAAAACAAGTTTTACACGGTAATGGCGAATCTCTTCTTTATGCCCAATTCGCCTACTTTGATGAACGCAGGCTTGCCTGAAGGACAATTGAGCGCATGCTTTGTTTTGCCCGTTGAGGATAGTTTGGCCAGCATCTTCACTACACTGAAAGATACCGCCATGATTCACCAGAGTGGGGGCGGTACAGGATATAATTTTTCCAAGCTTCGCCCGCATGGGGACAGGGTTACATCATCTGGGGGAGTTTCCTCCGGCCCCATGGCATTCATCAAAGTTTATGATACGGCAACGGAACATGTGAGACAAGGCGGAAAACGAAGAGGGGCCAACATGGGAATCTTGAATGTGGATCATCCGGATATTGAGGAGTTTGTTGTTGCAAAATCTAAAGGAGATAAGCTTCAAAACTTTAATCTTTCTGTTGGGATTACGGATGATTTTATGAAAGCTGTGGAGTCCGATAGCAATTGGGAATTGGTCAACCCTAGAACCAAAAAAACAGCTAAAACCATCAAGGCAAAAGAATTATGGCGTCTTATTGTATCACAAGCATGGAAGACTGGTGATCCGGGGCTCATCTTTCTGGATACCATCAATACATACAACCCAACTCCAAGAAGGGGTGGAATTCAGAGCACAAACCCTTGTGGGGAGGTCCCCTTGTTTGAATATGAGAGTTGTAATCTTGGGTCTCTCAATCTATCCAAAATGTTAATTTCCACTAGTAAAGGATGGGAGGTGGACTGGGATGTGTTGGAACAGACCATTGAGGTGGCCATCCGCTTTTTGGACAATGTAATTTCTGTTAACCATTACCTGCTCCCCCAAGTGGAAAAGGAAACAAAAAGAAACAGGAAAATAGGTTTGGGCGTTATGGGCTGGGCTGAAATGCTGATCATGTTGGATATACCCTACGCTTCAGATGAGGCCATTTCGCTTGGGGAGAAAATAATGAAGTTCATACAATCAAAAAGTTATCAAACCTCATATCATCTTGCCAAAGAAAGGGAAGTGTTTCCCAGTTGGGAGGAAAGCATTTACCATCCTGATAGACCCATGAGAAATGCCACATGCAACAGCATTGCACCTACGGGAAGCATTTCGGTCATTGCCAACACATCGTATTCCATTGAACCCCTATATGCACTGGCCTATAAACGTGTGGGAATCTTGGAGGACCAGACCCAGTTAGAGATCAATCCTGTTTTTGTAATTAAAATGAAACAGTTTGGATTATGGAACGATAAACTGAAAGAAGAAGTGCTCAGGGCTGGAACCATCCAACATCTGGAGTACATTCCAGAAGAGATAAGGAAATTATTTGAAACCAGTTTGGAGATTCCCTGGACATATCATTTGCAACACCAAAGGGCATTTCAAAAATATACGGACAATGCCGTTTCAAAAACTGTCAATTTAAGTAAGGACACCAATGCGGAAACCATCTCGGAAATTTACAGGGCTGCTTGGGAGTGCGGACTCAAGGGCATTACCGTCTATAGAGATGGCAGTAAGGCCAATCAGGTACTACAGGCTTGCCATTTGAACAGGAGTTCCAATTGCTGAGAAATTCCATAATGATCTGTGTTTTAATTTCCAATACATTTGCTCAAGGATTGCTTGGTTTGGATTGATTCAGATAACCACTATATTTCTGTAGGCCTTCATTCATCATTTTTAATACGGCCTGACTGGTCACGGTGGCACCGGAAATTCCATCAATTGTTGTGTTCCCATCAACAAGTGTTTTTCCACTTTGATGTAGCCCAAAAGTATTTTCCGTCCAATCTATTTTGCTCCCAATGAATTGGTCTTCAAAGGAGGACAAGGTGATTCCATCTGCGCCGTACTCATCAGATTCCGCTTTATGGTCAAACGCTACCTTTGTTATTTCAGAAGTGGTTTTGTCCACCAATACCTTTCCCCAAATTTTTCCACCAAACCCCTTTTCAGACACCATGAGCAAACTGTTTGGAGTGCCTTTAAATTCAAAAATAGGCAGTGCAGTGGACGTACCGGGTTCCATGACTGTTTTATAAAGCGATAAGGCTTCATCCATGGTTGTTTTTGCCACAATACCTGTTGTATCCACCACTTTAAAATTCATGACCTTGCTTACATCGGTTGAATCCGTTAAGCTTATGCTGGCAAATTCCGCTATTTCTTTGAGTGCTTGTGGCAATTGGTAAGCGGGAGTGGGCTCTTGGGCCAACTCCTCAGTTTTTGAACTGTCCGTTTTTTGTTTACAGCTTAAAAATAGGGCTAAAATTAAAAGGGTGAGTTTTATTTTCATGACAAATGGGTTTTAAATTCGAATACTGATGATGGTTACCGTTCCAACATCCATAATTCAAACTAAGATATACGAGAAGGAATTGCCATAAAATGATGCTTGTCAGACCAACCCACTTTTCCAGAATGATGAAGGTCATTTCCTATGCCGGGACTCTACAATACATTGTATCGATATAGGTATAACCCAAATGTATTTCCTTAAAAAAGTTGTTATGAAAAAAATAGTTGTCGTGATGGTTGCGGGTTTGTTGGCTTCTTGCTCCAGCACCCGATTTGTGGATAGTTGGAAAAACAAAGAGATTATCTCCTTCAAGCCCGAAAAGCTCTTGGTGGTGGGAATGACCAGTAATTTGACGGCCCGAAAGATTTTTGAGGATGAATTGCGTTTGGCGTTCATTCAATATGGCATCAATGCGTATGTAAGCGATGGGATCATTGATCAGGAGTTTACTGATGCCCAAAGAAATATGGAAGAAATTGAGGGGATGACCCAAAAGTTGGTTGATGAAGGGTTTGACGCTGTGGCCATTTCAGCGGTCAAGGGAGTGGATAGCGAGATGGATTATCGTTCCAGTTATTATGATGTAGGGTACAGAAGATATCATTTTGGTCGATATTGGTACACCTATCAAGGTATTTATTATACCCCTGAATATTACTCAAACTACAAAGTGTACCATGTGGAGACCGCAATTTATAATTTGGTTGGGGGAGAGGACCGGTCTTTGGTCTGGGTAGGTTCGTTTGATATTGTAGACCCCCAACAGATCACTTCAACAGTGGATGATTATGTCGCCAGAATAGTTGAGCAGTTAAAACGGGACAAAGTAATAGGGAATTGAAGAACCGAACCGGTTCAAATAATTTTCTCTAAGGGAGGGCCGCTGCCAAGGCAATTTCCACCATATTGGTAAAGGAAGTTTCCCGCTCATGGGCGGATAGACGCTCGCCGGTGACCAAGGAATCCGAGATGGTCAAAATGGTAAGTGCGCGGATATTATACTTGGCCGCAATGGTATACAATCCAGCGGTTTCCATTTCTACACATAAAATGCCATATTGGGCCCAGAGTTTGTACTCTTCTGGATCATCCACATAAAATTCATCGGAGGAAAGAACATTGCCCGCTTTTATGGGGATGTTGTGCTGTTGTGCGTAGTTCACTGCTTTTTGGAACAACTCAAAATCGGCTGTGGGTGAATAGTCGGAATTGATGAACCTTGAATTATTCATGCCCGAGGTGGTGGAGGCGGCCATGGCCAGGACAACATCGTTCAGTTTTACATCTTCTTGATAGGATCCTGCCGATCCCACCCGAATGATGTTCTTTACCCCGTAATCTTTGATGAGTTCATGAAAATAAATCATGGAAGAGGGCATTCCCATACCGCTTCCCTGCACAGAAATCTTCATCCCTTTGTAGGTTCCCGTGTAGCCCAACATGCCGCGAATTTTGTTATAGCAGAAGGGACTTTCAAAAAAGGTCTCCGCAATCCATTTGGCCCGTAAGGGGTCTCCCGGCATCAGCACGGTTTCCGCAACCTCTCCTTTTTTGGCTTCAATATGTATGCTCATGGATATGGTTTAGTTCAACAATGATGGCCCGGATGACGTTCCAATTCGGGTAACTCCAAGATCAATATATTTTAATGCGGCCTCCTTGTCCTTGATTCCTCCAGAGGCTTTAATCTGTGCTTTGTTGCCAACAACCTTTTTCATCAAGATTACATCTTCAAAAGTGGCCCCGCCATCACCAAATCCTGTGGAGGTCTTTACAAAATCGGCACCGGCTTCAACGGCCAAGATACAGGCCTTTTCCTTTTCGGGCGTGGTAAGAAAACAGGTTTCAATGATCACCTTCAACAAATGGTCCCCAATGGCTTGTTTTATGGACTTGATTTCATTGCGAACAGCATCATCCCTATTGGATTTTAACCATCCCAAGTTGATGACCATGTCTATTTCATCCGCACCATTGTCCACACAATCCTTTGCCTCAAAGACTTTGGATTTTGTAGACATGGCTCCCAAGGGAAAACCGACCACGGCAGCAATTTTCACTTTGGAGGCCTTTAACGCTTCCCTCGCCAAGGAAACATGGCACCCATTTACACAAACGGCATAAAAATTATGGGTCTTGGCTTCTTCACACAATTTTTTAATATCCGCTGGAAGTGCTGTGGGTTTTAGGTTGGTGTGATCTATGAATTCCGGTAAAAACATATCAATGCTTAAAGAGCTGTTTCAATTTAAAGATAATCAACATCTCCGACTTGTTTTTTCCGGCAAAGGAATAGGCAATGCTCTCTGCGGTTTCCACGATCAGGGCCTTTAATTTTGGGGTGAATTTTTCTGGATGCTCCTTGTAAAATTCCTTGAATGCATCAAAATATTCATCTCCATCCTTCTCTTCGCCTTCCAACCAATCAAAAACAATTTCTATCTGATAGGCCGCATCTGTATGGAATTCATCCTCAAACCCATCCACATCCAACCAGTGTTGCCGAACATATTTCCGTAGCCTTTTTACTTCTACGGGTCTAACGTTTTTGTCAACCATGGCCACAGCGTAAAAGAGCATGCCGAGGTTTTGGTAGAATTCATTTCCAATTTTTTCTGAATTGAGCATGGCTAAATTTTTATGTTCAATTAAAAATAGCACCAATCCCCATTGTTTTTTATGACAACGATCATTGGTTGACCAAGGGATAGGTTATCTAATTGTTCCTTCGTTGCACAGTTTTGTTGCTACGCCCCCTATTGGTATTGTTGTTCTGATGATATCGTTGAATATCATCATCATAGTAATTCCGTATTCGTTCGTACCGTGTGCGACTTAAATTATAGGATCGGTACCGGGGCGGCAACACGTTTCGCCTTACCCATACACCTCCATCCAAATAAACGTAGGTCCTTGTGGATAGGTCATAATAAATACTGATTTCTGGAAAGAACACATACCGCACCGTTTCAATCCTGTTCGGATAAAACCAAGGTGGGGGTGGGTCGGCCAATCTGTGTGAGACAATTACGGGGCCACAGGCCTGAAATCCCAATAGGGCAAGGAAGAGAACGGGGTAAAAAATGAACTTTTTCATCGTAAATAATTTAGTACAACAAGGTAATGGAATAGGTGGGGTCAAGTAAATGATCTGTGTCATTACACAGCACAATGCTTAGCGATAGTTTTGATAAGAAAACATAACCCAAAATAAGTTGCCATGTTAAACGATCATCCAAAAAAATATCACGAGCTCATCGGGTTGATGGAGCAATTGGGAAGTAAAATTCCCGGAACAATGGAAGCATTTGAAAAGCTCCATATATCGGGTACCGCAGATGGAGTGCTCCACAAAAAGACCAAGGAACTGATTGCCTTGGGCATTGCCATTACCGTGCGCTGCGATGGATGCATTGCTTTCCATGTGCATGATGCGCTGAAATCCGGCGCAACCCCCAATGAGATTGTGGAAACCATTGGGGTGGCCGTTCTTATGGGAGGCGGGCCCGCAGTGGTCTATGGTTGTGAGGCTTTGGAGGCTCTTCAACAATTCTCGGCACTTTCTGACTAGAGTTCCAGTTTCTTGATTTCCCAGTTTTCGTCTTTTTTTACAGCAACCAATTTATCATTGAGCACTTTGGACAAAATGGGAGGTGTTTTATAACGTCTCTTGGTCATTTGAATGTTGTAACGTCTATTTAAAAAATCAAGAATGTTACCATCAACATCCATTAATACTTCATGGAACTTGTATTCATAAATATCAAGGTTGAACTCATTTTTGCCCCTAAGGACCTTTTCAAAAATGATACCTGTTGTCATTCCATTTTCAAAAGGGCGTACATTTAAGAATTGATGTTCAATGACCAACTTCCCTTCTGTATCGATAAATCCAAATACGGGGATTTCATCGACCATTTTTTGAACAATGCATCGACCATTGGAAAATTTGGGATAGTGGACCGATCTAACATCATCATAGGTTGTACCGTTATCTTTGTTCCAATAGAGGTCACCCCTAAAATTAATGACGGTATGGCCAATATCATCAATAAAGGCCCACTCATTTCCTTTTTGTACGGCGGCAAGTCCTTCATTGAAGGGGGCAACAAAATCCAAGTCATTAGGGAGTTGTGCATGTATTCCAATACACATAAAAGCTGCGAATAGGGTGAATAGTTTTTTCATGGCTTAAAATTTTAGATTCCTTCATAAAGGTCGTGTCCACAAAGCTGTTTTGAAATGATATACGTCATGGGAAAAGTTGTGCATACCTTCTACATTTGGTTTCAAATCCTAAAAGAAACGATCATGGCTTCCGGAGTCAACACATTGGATTCCATTTTTTCATTTCTGGGAAAAAACCAAACTCTCCTAACAGCAGATATTACTATGATGAAGAAGATACTGGTACCGGTCGATTTTTCCGAATATTCGGGCTATGCCTTGGAGGTTGCCTCGCAAATTGCCAAGAAGCATGGTTCGGGAATCATTATTTTGCACATGCTGGGATTGTCAGAATCCGTGCTTGCCAAATCCGAAGAAGAGGAATTGAAAGAAGCAAAGTATTACATGAAACTGGCCAAGGAAAAAATAAAAGACCTTACAAAGAAGGCACACCTTCAAGACGTTCCCGTAGAGGCCATTATCCAGAATTACAAGATTTTCAGTGAAGTGAACCAGGTGGCCCAAGAGCATAATTGCGACCTCGTGGTTATGGGGTCTCACGGTACCAGTGGCCTTAGCAGATTTTTTGTGGGCTCCAACACGGAAAAAGTGGTACGGACCTCGCAAGTCCCCGTGTTGGTGATCAAACAACCACATGAAGATTTCAATATTAAAAGAATAGCATTTGCCTGTGATCTAGACCCGGAGAACATTCCGGCATACAGCAAAGTTGTTGCATTTGCAGAACTGTTTTCGGCCAAATTGGAAACGTTTTATGTGAACACCTCTGGTGCCAATTATATGGGATACTCCGATATTGAAAAGAAAATTAAAAACTTTACCGATAAACTGGGTGAAGAGGTGCCTGTACGTATCTATAACCACTATAGTGTTGAAAGGGGCATCTTTAATTTTTGTTTGGAGCACAATGTTGATCTTTTGGCCATCCCAACCCATGGCAGAAAGGGGATTGCCCATTTTTTGGCAGGCAGTACGGCCGAAAATGTTTCCAACCAAGCCAAGTTGCCGGTGCTTACCCTTAAACTTTGATCAGGTCCTGAACAGTAGCTCAATTCGCCCCAACAGTATCAACTCGGACTTGTTGCTGCCGGCAAAGGCAGAGGTAATGGCTCTGGCTGTGGACATGATGAGCTGTTTCACATGGTCTGGGAACAGGGTTTTGTATTCGGTATAAAAGGCCTCAAATTCTTCATAGATTTCATCATTGTCCTTTCCATATTCCAACAGCCAATCAAAAACAGTCTCAATTTGAAAAGCGGCATCAGTCCCATATTCATCCTCAATGTCATCCACATTTAACCAATGATCGCGTACCACTTCCTTTAACCTGTCTATTTCCTTTACATGGATACTGTGGTCGGCCATGGCAACGGCATAGAAAAGTTTTCCCAAATTCTGATAAAATTCATTCCCAAGTTTCTTTTTTGAATCCAACATTTCACTATTTTTTTATTGTTCGATAAATATATATATTGAAGGGACTTTCCCCCATGATGTAAATCAGTTATACGTATATTTAGTGTGTGAAACTCTTAGAGAAAAATGAGGTACTAAAGATTTTAACGGAAGTTATTTCGGAGGGGATCCTCATTGTTGATGATCAGCAGAACATTGTGGCCAGTAATGCTGTGGCCGACCGCATGTTCGGTTATTTGGATGGAGAGTTGGGCGGAAAGCCCTTGGAAATTTTGATTCCCAAAAATATAAGGGGCCAACATAGGGGCGATGCAGGGGGCTTCATACAAAAAGGACGTAGAAGAAAGATGGGGCAAGGCTTAGACCTTGTAGGCCTTCAGAAGGATGGTGGAGAGTTTCCCCTTGAGATCAGTCTCAATCCATTTACACTGTTGCAAAGGAGGTATGTAATGGCCATTATCGTGGACATTTCAGAGCGGAAAAAATCAGAGCAGACCATAGACCATTGGTTCGAGGTCTTTAACGAATCCCTCAACGAAATCTATATTTTTGATGTGGAATCCTTTGTGTTCATCAATGTAAACCGAGGGGCACAGCTTAATTTGGGGTATACCATGGAAGAGTTGAACCAGATGTCCGTTCTCGACATCAAAACCGACCTCTCCCAAGAAAGCTTTCAAAAATTAATATCACCACTGGTCGATAAAACCAGGGAAAAGGTTGATTTTGAGACCATACACCGAAGAAAGGACGGCTCCGCATATCCCGTTGAAGTGCACTTGCAATTGTCTTCAATAGGCAAAAAACAAGTATTTCTTGCCATTGTGTTGGACATAACGGAACGGAAAAATTATACCCAGCATTTGGAGAATACGGTAGAGGAACGCACCGAACAGCTCAGGGAAGCGCTGAAAGCGGAGAAACAGTTGAATGAACTCAAAACAAAGTTCCTGTCCTTGGTCTCGCACGAATTTAAAACGCCCTTGTCCAGTATTTTGACCTCCAACTCTTTGCTCTCAAAATATACCAAGACCGATCAACAGGAAAAACGGGACAAACACATCAATACCATTAAGGAAAAGGTAAAATATTTGGACAACATCCTTACCGATTTCCTGTCCATAGAGCGTCTGGATACGGGCAAGGTAAAATACAATATCAGCACTTTTCCTTTGAGCAAGATCATCAATGAAGTGATCTATAATTCCAACACACTTTTAAAGGAGGGCCAGCGAATCCAATATCCGAAGGATATTGACGGCATAACCGTGTCCTTTGAGGAAAAGATCATGGAATTGTCCCTGTCCAATTTGTTGCACAACGCCATAAAATATTCCCACGAGGATACCAACATAGAGCTTCGGGTCACGGAGAACAATGATAGCCTCCACATAGACATTATAGATGAGGGGCTTGGCATCCCAGAGGAAGACCAACCCTTTATTTTTGACCGTTATTATAGGGCAAGCAATGTGCTCACCAGCCAAGGAACGGGAATTGGACTTAATATTGTAAAACAGCATATGTTAAATCTTGGAGCGGACATCAGTTTTAAAAGTAAACCTGGTGCAGGCTCAACATTTACGTTGACCATACCTAAAAACAAAAGTGAAGATGAAAAAAATTCTACTGGTTGAGGATGATACCTCTTTACGGGAAAATATAGAGGAACTCTTAGATCTATCGGGATTTCAGGTATTTTCTACCCCTAATGGCAAAATGGCCCATGAAATTGCCAAAAGGGAAACCCCGGATATTGTTCTGTGCGATATTATGATGCCAGAGGTCGATGGTTACGAGGTGCTTGAACAATTTTCTTCCTTTGATGCCACCAGGCACATCCCCTTCATTTTTGTTTCGGCAAAGACAGAGCGCAATGACGTAAGAAAGGGTATGGATCTTGGCGCCGATGACTATTTGACCAAACCTTTTGAAGAAGCGGAGCTTTTAAACGCCATACACACTCGTTTGGAGAAAGCAACACAGCTTGAGAGTATTTTTTCAAAGCGAAATGAGCAAGACAAACAACACGACATACGATCATTGAACGAATTGAAGAATTTTTTTGATGACCATGGGCAACAGTTTTCCTTTAAGAAAGATGAGACCATCTATACAATGGGGGAACACTCCAACATGGTGTACCTTATTTTAAAAGGAGTGGCCAAGTGCTGTGGCTTGGATGAAGAGGGCAAGGAACTCATCACTTCTGTGTATTCTGAAGACGATTTTTTGGGATTTACCTCCCTGACGGAAAATCTTCCGTATCGCGAATATGCCATTGCCATTGAAGATGTGGAACTTGCGGGAATCTCCAAGACCCATGTAAAGTCAATACTTGAAGAAAACCAAAGTGTTTCCTTGGAATTGCTCAATGTTATGGCCGAAGATTTGGCACACATAAAAAAGCAATTGTTGCAAATGGCCTATAGTTCTGTCCGAAAAAAAACGGCCCAGACCCTGTTACTGTATTCCCAAACAATGAACAAGGGCAAGGAAGGTCCCTTAAGAATAGCAAGAAGCGATTTGGCAGGCGTAGCGGGCATTGCAACGGAAAGCTTGATCAGAACCTTGTCCGATTTCAAGAATGAAGGCCTAATCGCCATTGAAAACCGAAATATTAGGGTCTTGGACAAAGAGGCCCTCAGCCAAGTCCACTAGCCGTAAATGATATTTATCATTCCATCTTTTTTGGGGAATGATAAACTTGCACCGTCATTTAGTGGAATATGAAAAACATTTTGATCCCCACCGATTTTTCAGAAAACTCTAAGAGAGCTTTGCGGTATGCCCAAATATTGTTCAGTTCTGTGGAGTGCAACTTCTATGTGCTGTATGTTGGCACCCTTTTGGATACACAAACGGATTCTGTCAAAACTTCAAAAAAAACGGGCAAGGACATCTCCACTGGGAACACCAAGGAAAAGTTGGTGGATTTGGTGGAAGAATGTAAAAGGCACAGCACGGAGGCAAACCATTATTTCTATGCCCTGCACGAGTATGGATTTTTCATCCAGAGCATTAAAAAGAATTTGGAGGAACATCAAATAGACCTAATTGTAATGGGGACCAACGGTGCTTCAGGAATTAAGGAAAAAGTGGTGGGGAGCAATGCTGGGGACGTCATCACAAAAGTGCAGTGCAATACGTTGGTAATCCCTGAAAAGGTCATTTTTTCCAGACCCAAGGAGATAGCTTTCCCTACGGATTTCAATATTTTCTACTCACACGGAATTATAAGTTCCATGGCAGAAATGTTGCAATTGGGCCCGGGCAAGCTTAGGGTAATGAATGTCATAAAAAATGGGGACGAACTCAATATGGACCAAAAAAAGAACAGGGAATACCTGTTTGATTATTTGGAAGAGACATTTCCAAACCGGTACAGTTTTCATACCATTACCAATAAAAACGTAAAATCCGCCATTCAATGTTTTGTGGAGAGCAGGGATATTGAAATGATCATAATGGTGGCCAAAAACCTGAATTTTATTCAGCAGATCTTGTTTGACTCCATTGTGGAAAAAATCAGTTTTCATACCAAAATCCCATTTTATGTGATCCACGAATAGGAGTTGCCACCGAAGTAGTGACCAATATCATTTTTTACCGATTTGTGCACTGCTATCTTTGGAAAAAGAGGTCAACATGAGAACAATACTCATTCCCACAGATTTTTCAAAGAATGCACTGCATGCATTGAAGTATGCCCAGGAACTCTACAAATGTGAGCGCGCTTGCTTTTTTGTTCTGCACACGTATATGGATGAGGTTTACGGTGCCTACAAAACGGCTTCCGTAGAAGATATGGAAGCGCAAAAAGAAGCAAAGAAAAAGGAATCGGAGAAAAAACTGGACAACTTGCTACAGTCCGTGATAGGGACACCCCCAAACCCATTGCACAATTTTGAGACAATCGCTTCCTTTGATAGCCTTGTGGACGGCATCAACGATTTTGTCAATGAGATGAACATTGACTTGGTCATTATGGGAACAAAAGGGGAGACCAGTGACCATAAAACCACCTTTGGCAGCTATACCATAGAGGTTTTTAAGTATGTAAAATGCCCCGTGTTGGCCATTCCGGAGGACTTTGAATACAAACAGCCCAAGGCCATTCTTTTTCCAACAGATTACATGTTGCCCTATAAGCGCAGGGAGTTAAAACTCTTGGGCGATTTGGCGGGGAAGTTCAAATCTGAGGTGCATTGCCTGTATTTTACAGATTTTGATGAACTGAGCTCCAGACAGGAAGACAACAAGCGATTTCTTCAGGATTCTCTTTCAAAGGCTTACCTCTCCTTTGGGACCTCATCGGTAAAAAACAAAGCCGATGCCATTATGGAATACATAGAAAAACGGGAAGTGGGCATGTTGGTCATGGTAAATTCCAGGCACTCCTTTTTTGAGGATATGCTCTACCGTTCCACTGTTGATTTGCTTGGACTTAAAGTGAAAATTCCATTTTTGGTCATGCAAAATCTCAATCGATAAACCTTATATGCCATAAAAAGATGAAAAAGATATTGTTGCCCACCGATTTTTCCAAGAACGCTTGGAATGCCATTGATTATGCGCTCAACTTTTTTAAAAATGAAAAGTGCACTTTTTATCTGTTGAATGCCTACACGCCATCCTTTTATAGGGTAGATTATATGTTTGGCGGGCCGGCACAAAGTGCCATACCGGACATTGGCATCGATCTTTCCCTCGAGGGGCTGGAACATGTCATGAAGCGCATCAAAAAAGAACACAAAAACCCCAACCATCAATTCAAGGCCTTGTCCGCTTTCAATACATTGACAGATGAAGTACAGGAAGTCTGTGAGGATAAAAAAATAGATATGGTGGTCATGGGAACCCAAGGGGCTTCCGGGGCCAAAGAGTTTTTCCTTGGTTCAAATACCGTTCATGTCATTAGAAAAGCCACAGTGCCCGTCTTGACGGTCCCTACAAAATATGCTTTCAAGGAAATAAAAAAAGTGCTTTTACCCACTGGATATTGGTCCAAGTACAAATCAAATGAAATAAAACCTTTGATAGATCTTGTTAAAACATTTGGAGCCGACCTGCATGTGGCACATGTTGTGGAAGAACATGATTTGACGAGCGTACAGATGGAAAATAAAAAGCATTTGGAGCAATTACTGGAAGGAATCCCAACGGTTTTTAAAGATATTACAGATGAATATATGCCCAATGGCCTGCACACCTATATTGAAAAGAACGCTATAGGGCTCATTGCCATGATGAACCGTAAACATTCATTTTTGGAGCGGCTTGTGCTCAAACAAAATGTAGATGCTGTGGGATACCATAGTGCGGTGCCCTTTTTGGTGCTGCCCGACACGGCTGACATATCAAAAAACCGGAAATGATGAAAAATATACTCTTGCCCACCGATTTTTCCAAGAACGCTTGGAATGCCATTTTCATGGCCGTAAAACTTTACGCCGATATGGAATGCAAATTTTATGTGTTGCACACCTTCGAGCCCAAAAAAGAAAACATTGCTGGGTTTAAAAGCAGCACCCGGGCCGGAGTGGTATACCAATCCTTGGCTGAAGCATCGGAAGGGCAGCTTGGGGAGATTATGGAATATTTAGAGAAAAACCACAAGAATCCAAAGCATAGCTTTGGGAAGTTGTCCATTTCGGGAGGGCTGGTGGAAACCATCCGGGACCTCGTGCCAAAGTACGACATTGACACCATTGTCATGGGAACCAAAGGTGCAACCGGGGCCAAATCGGTCTTTATGGGCAGTAATGCGGTAAACGTCTTAAAAGGCATTAAGAACTGTGTTACGGTGGTAGTTCCCGAATCTTATGATTTCCAAAAACTGGAATCGTTGGTCTTTCCTACGGAGTATGTCCATTTTTTTCCAAAAAATGTACTTCAACCGCTATTGAAATTGATCACATTGTGGAATTCCAAAGTCAAAGTGTTCCATGTGGCACAGACCTTTGGCTTATCGGAGACACAAAAATCGAACAAGGAAATCTTGAAAAAGCGGTTTGCAGGTCATCCAACCTCCTTCCATAAGGTGGTCATAAAAACCACTGTGGCAGAGGCCATACGGCAATTTGCGGAAGAAGAAAGGACCGACATGATCGTACTGACCAACTATTCCCATGATTTTTTTGATAAATTGACACAGGAACCTGTGGTAAAAAAAGTAACTTTTAGAACCGAAATCCCTTTGATGGTCCTACCAGATTTTCAGGGATAGCATAGAAACAACAAAGACATGAAACGAATTGTACTGCCCACCGATTTTTCCAAAAATGCATGGAATGCCATTAACTATGCGCTATCCATCTTCAAAGGTGTGGAGTGCGAGTTCTTCATTGTGAACGCCTACCAAGTGGGTTCCTCTGGCCTGGCCACCAAAAGGGGAAGGGCCAATGATACCCGTTTGTTCCGGTTGATGAAAGAACAATCAGAGCGGGAGCTCAAAAGGCTTATGGAAAAAATCAAGGAAATTGGTGACAACCCCAAACACAGTTTTACCACATTTTCCATTGCGGACAACCTTGTTAATGCCATTGGAAAGACCGTCTACAATAAGGAAGTCGATTATATAGTGATGGGGACCAAAGGGGCGTCTGGACTTAAAGAAGTTTTTATGGGCAGCAATACCTATAAAATCATCAATGAAATAGATTTTTGCCCCATTATTGCCGTTCCCGATGAGTATACAATCAAGGATTCCATCAATACCATTGTGTTGGCAACCGGGTATGAGCATCTTTTTGAAACCTACGAGCTACATCCTCTTTTGAAGCTTGCAAAACTTTTTGACGCTGAAATATGGGTAACCCACGCTGGAAACCCAAATGAATTGACTCCCCAACAGCTTGCATCGAAAAAAGTCATGGAAAAGAAGCTGAAAAGCGTAAAGCATAAATTTGTTGAAGTGGAAAAAGGGAGTTCAATACACAGTGCCATTCAAAAAACTGTTGAAGAGAACAAGGATGTGGACATGGTGGCCATGATAAACTACGGCCATGGATTTTTTGAAAAGCTTACCCATGAGGCCGTTATCAAGAAAGTTTCCTTCAATACCCAAGTGCCGTTTTTGGTGATGCACCTGTTTGAGTAAACGGAGATTCGGAATTGGTTTACATAAAGGATTTTACTACTTGGACAATCTCGGATTTTTGCAGTACACCAGATTGCCGCCATAGTTGTTGCCCTTTTTTGAAGAGCAGCATGGTGGGAACACCCCGCACTTGGTATTTGTTGGCCAAGGGTTGGTTTTTGTCCACATCAATCTTTACAATTTTCACCGAATTTCCCAATTCTTCCTTCACTTCTTTGAGGATGGGCGCCAACATTTTGCACGGTCCGCACCATTCTGCGGAAAAATCGATCAGCACCAATTGGTCAGCGTCTATCAGGTCATTAAAATTTCCTTTCATCAGTACAACAATTTATGGATGCAATTTATGAGATCCGATTTTTTCGGGAATTGATGAAAATCATGGTATAAGACTTGGGTCAGATGTAGTTTTGTTAAAATTAGTATGTCATGATGAGGATTGTATTGCCCACGGATTTTTCAGAGAATGCATTCAATGCCATTGCATATGCAGCCAAATTAGTAAAGGATACTACCTGTATTTTTTATCTCTTGCATGCCTACACGCCACCTATTTATCGGGTGGATTATACTTTGGGCAGTCCTGGCCAACTTGGGCTCCCTGATGACCATAGATACAGTGCCGAGGTCGCTTTGGAAAAAACCAAGAAAAGAATCAAAGCCAAGTTTGACAATCCCAGGCATGAATTTGTGACCCATGCGGCCTTCAATACTTTGGAAGATGAGATCAAGACCATGGTAATCAAGGAGAACATAGATTTGATCATCATGGGAACCCAAGGTGCAACCGGGGCCAGAGAAATATTGTTTGGATCCAACACCGTTCATGTCCTTAAAAAAGCCATTGTTCCCGTTTTGGCCGTCCCATCCAATTTTGACTTCACCCCACCTAAAAGAATAGTGTTCCCCACAGATTATGAAGTGGATTATGCGCATACGGACCTGGATTTCTTGTTGCACTTGTCAAAATTATGGGGTGCCAAACTGCATGTAATGCATGTTTCCACTCCTGATGGACTCACGCCACTACAAAAAACAAACAAGGCAAATCTCCAGAAAATGATGCACCAACACGCCCATGAGATCCATGATCTTCCAGACCAAGAACTCGTAGAGGCCATAAATACCTTCCAAGAAGAAGTCCCTGTTGATATGTTGGCCATGGTAAAAAACAAACACTCCTTTTTGGAGCGTCTTTTTGTGGAGCCCATAATCAAAAATATTGGGTTGCATAGCAAAGTTCCCTTTTTGGTGCTTTCGTATAACCCCTAAAAACCTTGCATTATGTTACAGATAGTAGTGCCCACCGATTTTTCCAATAACTCGTACAATGCGCTGTTTTATGCTGCCCAACTTCTAAAAGATAAGAAATGTACTTTTCATGTGGTGAATGTTTGCGGCAATGAAGGCGAATCAAAAATTGAGGAAGCCAAAATTGAATCTGCCCAAGGTCTAGATGCCATTTGCCATAGGTTGGTAAGGGATGTTGGCAAAAATAAAGAGCACCAACTCAAAAAAGTTTCGCTATGTGCAGATGTTAACAAAGGCATTTCCAATTATGTGGAAGAACAAAAGGCCGACCTCATGGTCATCGGGAACAAGGCCAAAGAGGAGGTAAAGCACATTTTGTTCGGTACAAACGCCATGCAATTGGTACGGGAGGTCACTATCTGTCCCATTCTTATTGTTCCCTTGGAGATAGATTTTAGGAACGTGGAAAAAATTGGATTTATCTCCAATTACGCCAACCCCATTTCAGAAGAGAACATCCGCGCCCTGCAATTTTTTCAAACAGTGACGGACAGTGCTCTGGTGCCGATGAGCATTGATGATGGTAAAGGCGAAAAAAGGGTCTTGGAGCACAAGAAAAGTTTTTTTTCGGCTCTTTCAGAAAAGATGTCCAAAGAGGTGGTACTGCCCGTTTTTGGGGATAAGACAAAGACCATTATGGAGTTTGTGGATTTATGGAACATAGATTTGCTCTGCATGGTGTATTATCCGCATCATTTTTTCTTGGAGTTTATTGGGAATGGAATAATTAAGGAACTGAACACCAAATTAACCGTCCCATTTTTGATTTTGTCCCATCAGGCAAATTGACTTAAATCATGGCACAGGATGACAGCTTAGTGTAGCTTTAATGAAAAACCAAGTGGTCATGGACAAAAGAGTGTTGTTGCCTACGGATTATTCTAAAAATGCATTGAATGCCATTAGATATGCATTAGATCTCTACAAAGATATTCAGTGTGATTTTTATATTTTGAATGCGTTTCATGTTTCGGGCTATACTTTGGACAGTATGATGGTTCCTGAACCGGGAGAGCGTTTCTACGATTTGGCCAAAAAAGAATCTGAGGAAGGGATGGAGCGGCTCATGGAAATGATTAAACTCCACCCAGAAAACCCAAAACATCGATTCCATACCATTTGCACGTTCAACAGTTTGGTGGAAGCCATTAAGAACGTGATTGCAAAAAAGGATATTGATCTCATCGTTATGGGAACCAAAGGTTTGACCGAATCGAAGGCACGGATTTTTGGCACCAACACGGTATCGGTAATGGAAGCTATAAAAAAATGCCCTGTCATTGCCGTTCCCAGTGATTATTTATATGCTCCGCCCAAAGAAATTGTTTTTCCAACGGATTACAAAACAGACTTTAAGAAGACCGAGATGGCCCAATTGGTGGAGATCGCAAAATTGCACGACTCAAAAATCAATGTGGTGCATATTGATAAGAACAAGGACGGAAAGTTGAACAAGCAGGAAGAAACCAATAAACGGTTATTGCAAGATATTTTGGATGGTACCGATTATGAGATCCATTTTTTGTCGGCCGTTAAAATCAGCAAGGGCATCAACCTTTTTATTGAAAGCAAGGATTGCGATATGGTTGCATTTATGAACAGAAAACATTTGTTTTTTGGCAGCATACTTTCCAATCCGTTGGTAAAGGAAATTGGGTATGAGCCCACAATACCCATTTTAGAACTGAATGATAATTGAAAAATAGGAAAGAATGAAACAGGTAGGAATTTGGATGGATAAACTGGAGGCCAAGGGAGTGGTCTTTGAGGATGGGAAGGAAAGTGGTTTTCACATTCCTTCGGAAATGGACTTTTTTAACCCCAGGGGCGGTGCACGCTCCAAAACCAAATGGGGGCCCCAGGATGTGGTCCAAGACAGTAAATATTTGGAAACGGAAAAACACCAGATGAAACGCTATTTTCAAAAGATCGTGGATGCGGTCCAAGATGTAGATCAACTGGCACTTTATGGTCCTGCGGAGGCTTCGGAAAAATTTGTAAAGGAACTTAGGGAGAACCATCCCCAATTGGCCGATAAGGTAAAAATCAAGGAGAAGGCTGATAGTATGACCGACAACCAATTCAAGGCCATGGCCAAGCGCTTTTTTAAAATTGATGATCAGTTGTGATGGATCTCTGATCAACCTACCAAATTGATTTATATCATTTCACAGGAACCAACCAAACCTTACTTTCATGTTCAACTTCAAATCAATGAAGGATTGGGTCATGGTTGTACAGAACAAAATAGAAAATCTTCACAATGAGCTGCAAAAATGGAAATCGCATTTGCAGTTCATAGAGGGTGAAATGTCCTTCATACAAAAGTTGTTGAACTCTTATGTCTTTGAACCCAGGACCCCCAATTTGTTTGAGCGGTTGGAACAATTCAAACAAGAATTTCTGGAATCAAAAAAAGAAAAGGAGCTGCTTAAAAAGCAGATTCGCCGTCACGAGAGCCATTTAGGAGGCATTTTTGAGTGCACCTCGGAGATTTGTGATGTCAGCTACTACGAAAAGCACAATAAATTACAGAATAGGATCCTGAACTATTTGGATGATTACCTGAACCTCAAAAACAAGGTGTACAGCTACGCAGGGTCTGTATTGAAAAGAAGGAAGCCCGTGGATTGATGTTTGCCATACCACGGTGAATGTTTTTAAACTAAAGTTCATTAATCTTAAAACCTAATTATTATGTCACTTGTAAAATTTAATGGAAAACGATTTCCATGGAACGAAAGCTTGGTCGATTTTTTTAATCGCGATGCATTTATTGACGATGATTTCTTCAATTTGGAAAAATCCCACCCCTCAATGAATGTAAAGGAGCATGATGATGATTTTGAAATTGAGATTGCGGCCCCAGGGTTCGATAAAAAAGATTTTCAGGTCACCATGAAGGATGACGTCTTGGAAGTTTCCGCCAAAAAAAGCAAAGAGGAAACCAAAAAAGATGAGGAATACACCCGAAGGGAGTTCAACTACAGTGCGTTTACCAGAAGTATGCAATTGCCCAATTCGGTGGACCGTTCAAAAGATGTAAAGGCAACCTATAAAAATGGCATTCTAAAGCTGAACCTTCATAAAATGGAGGAAGCCAAGAAAAACCAAAAAAAGGTCATTGAGGTTGTTTAAGTGAGAACACGCGGCAAATGGATTTCCATTTGCCGCAACAATGCCAAAAGCTATGAAACCAAAAAACAAAAAAGGAACGTTCAGGGAGTGGTTCAGTGCAGCGGAACTGCACGAAGAATCCAGAAAATGGTGCTCCGAACTGAAATTTGCCAAGGACGAGCAAAAGTTCTTGAACAGTATGGTCAAGGATTATACCTTGGACATATTGGATGCTGATATGTTCAACACCGTGCAACCCGTGGTTGAGTCGTTGAAAAAGTTGGAATCCGATCTGGTCCATATCTTCAAAAAAGTCCAATTGCATGAGAACCAACTGGAGATCATGGTCGATGAGGTGGACCAAAACAAGATGGAGAATGCCTATTTGGACACCCATTCAGAATTGGCCAAGGAAATGGAGGCCTACTTTATACAATACCGTGAGGCCAAAACCAAGATTTTTGATGTAGTCTCCAAGGCCATCAAAAGAAAAAAGCAAAAAAAACTTCTCAATTAGGATGTTGGGAATCCCATTTGTTTTATTTTAATGGATGCAGTAGAATCATTTTGAACTCTGCCCAAGCCCATTTATTATACTAATACGCCAACGATGAAAGTACTAGTTTACAGTGCCAAAGATTTTGAGATTGACAATATAAAAAAGGTGAATGGAAACAAGCACAAAATCACCTTTGTGCCGGATAAATTGGATTCCAATACGGCAGTTATGGCCGCCGGATATGAGGCCATTTCCATTTTCTCCAATGATGATGCCTCTTTGGTGGTGCTCGAGATTTTGAAGGACCTGGGGGTGAAGTACATCACTTTAAGGGCAACAGGCTACAACAATGTCAGCATTAAATCTGCAAAACGTATAGGTCTTAGAGTGGCTTATGCACCGGAATATTCCCCACATGCCATTGCTGAGCATACCATAGCACTACTTTTGGCGTTGAACCGAAAATTGATTCAGGCCCATGAACAGGTACATCAATACAACTTTCTGTTGGATAATCTGGTGGGTTTTGATTTAAACGGAAAAACTGTGGGCGTGTTCGGAACTGGCCGGATAGGGTCCATTGTGGTGAGAATCCTCCATGCATTTGGATGCAAGGTATTGGCCAATGATGTTCAAAAGAACCAATATTTGGAGAACCACTACGGTTTGGAGTACGTAACCCTGGAAGAGCTTTGCAAAAGATCCGATATTGTCAGCATCAATGCTCCGCTTACTTACGATACCCATCACATTTTTAGGGCATCATTGTTCAAACTAATGAAGAAGGATGCGATTCTCATCAATACCGCTAGGGGAGCCATTGTAAAGACCAAAGATGTTATAAACGCACTCAAAAAAGGCAATTTGGCAGGCTATGCCACAGATGTATATGAGGCGGAAGAAGGCATTTTTTTCAAGGACAACAGCAGAACGGGGATTAAGGACGAGCAGCTTTTGGAACTCCTTTCGTTGCCCAATGTATTGCTGACCCCGCACCAAGCTTTTGCCACCAATGAAGCCCTGGACCGGATTGCTGAGACCACCATCTACAACATTGACTGCTGGCAAGAGGGGAGGGGCTGCAAAAACGAGTTGGGTTATGAAACCTTTGTCTCATAAAAGGGGGCTCAACAATTTGGCAAAGCCTTCAATCAACTTTTTAAACCAATGCCTTTGTTTGTGTTTTTCATAATCCGATAGAATGACGGATTTTTCGCAATCCTTCAAAAAATCGGATTTCATTTGTTGGCAAAGGGTTTCGTTGTAAACAAAAACCTGGGCCTCATAATTTTGTTGCAGGCTTCTATTGTCCAAGTTTGCAGTTCCAATGCTGGCTATCTCATCATCGCACAGCATCACCTTGCTATGCAAAAAACCATCAGCGTATAAGTAAATTTTGATGCCGGCCTTTAGGTAGGACTCAAAATAAGCCCTAACACACCAATCCACCAGTTTGCTATCTGTTGTGGTAGACATGAGAATCCGAACATCCACCCCGCTCAATGCTGTGGTCATTAGGGCCTGTAAAATGGCATGGTTGGGTATAATGTATGGGTTTACGATGTATAGATACCTTTCTGCACTATTTATGATGGAAAAATAAGCCTGCTCCATCACATCAAAATCATCATCCGGGCCACTTGGAACTATTTGCAACGAATACCCTTTTTCTGGAGTGGGGAATGTTTTAAAAGTTGAGGTATCCACATTTTTCTCACTGGCAAGGAACCAATCTTTAATGAAGGTTTTGTTCAAGAAATCAACAGCCTCGCCTTCAATTTTTAAATGGGTATCATGCCATTTTCCTAGGGCAGTGTCTCCCCTTAAATACTTGTCAGATATATTGATCCCCCCGGTGAATCCAACTTTATTGTCAATAACAATGATCTTTCTATGGTTCCTGTAATTTAGGGAACTAATAAACCTGCCAAACTTAAAGGGAAGGAACTGAGCTGTTTCCACACCTATTTCCTTAAGCTTTTTCAGATATTTTTTGCTAAGGGAGTAACTGCCAATACCATCGTACAAAAGTCGAATGGTAACATTTTCGGCTATCTTCTTTTCAAATAGTTGAAGCAGTTTATCGGCCAATTCCCCGTCCTCAAAAATGTAATATTGTAGATGAATGTATTCTTTGGCCTCCTCCAATGCCTCAAATATGCTCTCAAAGGTGTTTTTCCCGTCTTTCAGCAATTCCAGATCATTATGGCAGGTAACCGGACACCATGAGGTATTGTTGATCAGTTGGGTGATTTTGAGTTTGTTTACTGAAACCTCGGGTGCACAATGGATGGTGTTGTTGGTATTTTCTTGATCAAACCGGTTTTTTAGAGCGAACATCTTGTTCTTTCTCCTATTTCGCCCGAATAGGACGTAAAGAAGAACACCACCAACCGGAATTGTGAAAATGGCCAAAAGCCATGCCAAGGTTTTACTTGGCCTGACCCCATTGAACAATAAGCTTACAACCATTGTCAATGCAATAAGCACATAAAGGACTAGAAGAACAGGTATCAGCATTTGATTCATAAAACAAATATAAACCACTTACGGTACGCATAAATTGAGCCGTGTCAGTATTTCAGATACGTTACTGTTTATACGTGTATTTGTTGGGTTCAATATGGATGAGTACATGACCAAGGTTGGGAATTTCCTTTCGTAGGTAATCTTTAAGCTCATGGGCGATCCAATGGCCTTTTTCCACTGAAATCTTGCCGTCCACAATGGCATGAAGATCCACATGGTATTTCATCCCCGATTTTCGGACAAAGCATTTTTCGGTTCCCAAAATACCATTCACTTGGGCAGATTTCTTTCTTATTTCCAAAATCAAGTCATCGTATTGGTGTTCATCCATGATCTCGCCAAGAGCGGGACGAAATATCAAATAACTATTGTAAAGGATAAAGGTCGATGCCAAAAGGGCGGCCCAGTCATCCGCTGTTTCATAGCCCTCGCCAAATAGGAGCGCAATGGAAATCCCCAAAAATGCCATTACGGAGGTTATCGCATCGCTCCTATGGTGCCAAGCATCTGCCCGCAACGAGGAACTTTGGGTCTGTTTGCTTTTTTTGATGACCACTTGAAATGAAATTTCCTTCCAAAGGATGATGCCTCCCAAAACAATCAACGTCCAAGGTTCTGGAACTTTGTGCGGGGTTTGAATGTGTTGAATGCTTTCGTAGGCAATGATGGTTGCCGAAGTCACCAAAAAGGCCACTACAATAAATGTGACCAGGGGTTCAATTTTTCCATGCCCGTATGGATGGTTCTCATCTGGCGGTTTTTCGGCATATTTGAAGCCCAACAAGACCAAAAAGGACGAAAAAATATCGGTAGTGGATTCTATGGCGTCAGCAATTAGCGCATAGGAATTCCCGAAAAATCCCGCCAAACCTTTTATCAAGGCCAAGCCCACATTGCCAAGTATGCTAAAATAAGTGGTTCGTATGGCGGTTTTTTCGTTGCTCACTCTTTTTGATTACATGTTGCTAAGGTCGTGATTACAGAATAAAAAAGCACCCAAAAAAAATCCCCAGCTTTTTGAATCATAAAAAAGCTGGGGATTCAACCAAGTAAAAGTCAGTTGGTCAATTTTCGGTCAAAGTTGCTTGTGCAGCGGCGACCCGTGCAATGGGCACCCTAAAGGGTGAGCAGCTCACATAGTTCATTCCCACTTTCTGGCAAAAGCCTACTGAGCTAGGTTCCCCGCCATGTTCCCCACAGATTCCAACTTTAAGGTTGGATCGTGTTTCACGACCTCGTTTGGTGCCTAATTCCACTAATTGGCCCACACCTTCTTGGTCCAAAACTTCAAAAGGGTCTGCTTTCAGGATACCTTTTTCAAGATAGGTGGGCATGAATTTCCCTGAGTCATCCCTGGAATATCCAAATGTCATTTGGGTAAGGTCGTTGGTTCCAAAAGAGAAGAAGTCCGCATTTTCTGCAATTTTATCAGCTATCAAAGCAGCCCTTGGGGTTTCTATCATGGTGCCCACGGAATATTCCACCGTATCCTTACGTTTTTTGAATACCTCTTGGGCAGTTGCATCAATAATTGCTTTTTGTTGCACAAACTCTTCAACGGTACCTACCAATGGAACCATAATTTCAGGTTTTACATGGATACCATCTTTTTTTACACTAAGTGCAGCTTCCAAAATGGCCTGGGTCTGCATTTCGGTGATTTCAGGATAGGTGTTCCCCAATCTGCATCCACGGTGTCCCATCATGGGGTTGAACTCTTCCAGTTCGGCCACTTTACTTTTTACAGCGGCCAAAGAAATATGCAACTCTTCGGCCAACTCTTTTTGGGTCGCCAACTGATGGGGTACAAATTCATGCAATGGTGGATCGAGCAATCGTATGGTCACGGGATAGCCTTCCATGGCCCTAAAAATTCCTTCAAAATCGTCTCGTTGCATAGGGAGCAGTTCTTTTAAGGCTTGTTTACGGCCTTTTACGGTATCGGCCAGAATCATTTCCCGCATGGCTTTAATGCGGTCCACCTCAAAGAACATATGTTCGGTACGGGTCAAACCAATGCCTTTCGCACCAAAATTTCGTGCGATCAGAGCATCTTTTGGGGTATCGGCATTTGTTCTTACCTCCATGGTGGCGTAGTTATCGGATAGTTCCATCAACTCGGCAAATTCCCCGCTCAATTCTGGTTCCTTGGTGCCGACTTTTCCTTCCAAAATATTACCTGTTGAGCCATTGATTGAAATCCAATCCCCTTCGTGGTACTCATGGCCATTAACTTTAAGGGTTCGGGTTTTATAGTTGATTTTTAACGCACCTGCCCCGGAAACACAGCATTTGCCCATACCTCTGGCCACAACCGCAGCATGGGATGTCATTCCCCCTCTTGCAGTTACAATACCTTTGGCCACGTTCATGCCCTCTACATCTTCCGGAGAGGTTTCTACACGGACCAAAATGCTGTTCTTGAATTTGTTGGCCTCATCGGCAAAGAAAACAATCTGGCCGGTAGCTGCTCCAGGGGATGCGGGCAAACCTTGAGCAATTACTTCGGCTTCCTCCAAAGCTTTAGGGTCAAAAACGGGATGTAAAAGTTCGTTTAGTTTGTTGGGCTCTATGCGCATTAGGGCTTTTTTTTCATCTATCAGCCCTTCTTTGAGCAAGTCCATGGCGATTTTCACCATGGCGGCACCGGTACGCTTGCCATTACGGGTCTGCAAAATCCAGAGTTTACCTTGTTGAATGGTAAATTCCATGTCCTGCATATCCTGATAATGGGTTTCCAGTTTATTTTGGTATTCAAACAGTTCCTTATAAATGTCAGGCATCAACTCTTCCAGGGAAGGGTAGTTTTCCTTACGTTCTTCCTCGTCTACTTGGGCAAGTTTGGCCCAACGTTGCGAGCCCATCAATGTAATTTGTTGCGGTGTGCGAACTCCGGAAACAACATCCTCGCCCTGTGCATTGATGAGGTATTCGCCGTTGAACACATTTTCTCCCGTACCTGCATCTCTTGTAAAACATACTCCGGTTCCGGAATCTTCACCCATGTTGCCAAAGACCATGGCCTGCACGTTCACTGCAGTGCCCCAATCTTCGGGATAACCGTGCATTTTTCTGTAGTAAAGGGCACGGTCGCCGTTCCAGCTATTGAATACCGCGGTAATGGCACCCCAAAGCTGGTCCCATGGATTGTTGGGAAAGGGTTTTCCTGTTCTTTTTTTAACGATTTCCTTAAAATCATACACCAAATCTTGAAGGTCCTGAACGGTAAATTGGGTGTCGTGCTCAATTCGTCTTTTATCCTTTAAATGATCGATGATTTCTTCAAAGGGATCAAGGTCGTCCTTGGACTCGGGTTTGAGCCCCATTACAACGCTACTGTACATTTGAATGAAACGGCGGTAGGAATCCCAGGCAAAGCGTTCGTTCCTTGTCATTTTAATGACACCTTTAATGGATTCATCGTTCAGACCCAGGTTGAGGACGGTATCCATCATCCCCGGCATGGAGACCCTTGCCCCGGAACGTACCGAAATCAATAGTGGGTTTTCATCATCGCCAAAAATGGCCCCCATGGTTTCTTCGATACGGGTTATGGCCGCCCGAACCTCGGGTTCAATACGGTTTATTACGGCTTCCTTGCCTTCTTCGTTGTATTGTGTACAAACTTCTGTGGTAATTGTAAAGCCGGGGGGCACAGGGATTCCAATTCGGCTCATCTCGGCCAAGTTGGCCCCTTTGCCACCGAGCAGTTCCTTCATATCACGACCGCCATCAGCCTTTTTATTGCCAAAGGAGTATACGCTGAGTTGGTTTGCTGTAAGTGTTTCCATCTTTTTTATCTATTAAGAGATTGATAAATGCTAAAATCGATATGTAAAAGTAGCAGCTATCCCATCCTCAGAACATGATAAAAATCAGGGTTTTACATATGGGTCTTCCAGAGGGGCATGTTCAGGGGTTTATTGTGCGGGCAAACCTTGCATTTATGGTATTGTATTGTTTTTTTGTCCGCCATGATGAAAAATGTCTTGATTTAAACGGTTGTAAATCAAACGAATAAAAAAATTACATGACATTGGTCAGTAATAATCAGTGATTTAGGAAAACACTGACATTTATCATCTTTTAGAATGATTCGGTGTCTGAACTTTGTCACAAATTAAAACATCGACATTATGCAATCACACATTAAAAATGGTCAGTTTTCACTACGAGCAGTTATCCTTGTGATAGCCTTGAGCTTACTTTCCATATCAATTTCTGCACAGCACTATACGTTGAACAACAGCGAAAGTGAGGTCACCGTGACCGGTACTTCCACACTACATGATTGGGAGGAAATCGCAGAGCAAAAATCAGGTTCAATTGCGTTGGACAATGGAGGTGAGCTTCCAAAAATCAGCACATTAAAGTTTGCCGTGGAGGCTGAGAGCCTAAAGAGCGGAAAGGGAGCCATGGACAAGAACACCTACAAAGCACTAGATACCAAAAAGTACAACCAAATTGTATTTGAAATGAAAAATGTGAAGAGTGTTTCGCCCGTAACCTCTGCATCCAACAAGTATAAGGTTGTGGCTACGGGCAACCTTACCATTTCGGGCACCACCAATACCGTAGACTTGCCCTTTAACCTAATTATTAATGGAGACAAAGTATTGCTGGAAGGAAAAAAACCTTTAAAAATGACAGATTACAACATTGAACCTCCCAAGGCCCTTTTGGGCACCATTACCACTGGTGATGAGATAGAAGTTCATTATAACACCGTTTGGAAATAATTTAATCTTAATACTCAACTAAATAAATCTAGAACAATGAAAAATTTTGCGAAATACGGATTATTGGCTGCTACTTTCATAGTAGGCCTATCGGGATATTCCCAAAACCGACAACTTGACAATTTCCGGTCACCGGACAAAAACGGAGTCAATGCTTTTGAAGCTCCCAAAGATACCGTCTCAACGTTTGATGGGGTAAAAGTAAGGGTAGGCGGATCATCAACGCTACAGTTCCAGGCGTTGGATCATGAGAACTCAGGAGCCGTAGAGCTTATTCCCATTGGGGATAACTTTAACTTGGCAACGGCAAACTTAGACTTGGATGTGGCCTTGGCCAAAGGTGTGAGAATGCACTTGAGAACCTACTTGTCTTCCCGTCACCACCCAGAGCCTTATGTAAAAGGGGGCTATTTTCAAGTGGACAATTTGGATTTCATCAGCCCCGGTTTGTTGGAAGAAGCCATGAAGTACTTGACCATTAAGGTCGGTCACATGGAAAACAACTACGGTGATGCGCACTTTAGAAGAAGTGATAACTCCCAAGCCATGCACAATCCATTTGTGGGCAACTTGATCATGGATGCCTTTACCACAGAGGTTGGGGGTGAAGTTTACTTCAGAAAAGATGGATTCATCGGTATGTTTGGGCTTTCCAATGGAAAATTGAACCAAGCAGTGGACAATCCAGAGACCACAGGGGCATCAATATTGGCCAAGTTGGGCTATGATGGCCAAGTGAACGAAGACTTGAGACTGAGACTAACAGGTTCTGTATATAGCACAAACAAATCCGCTAGGACCTATCTTTATAGTGCAGACCGTGCAGGATCAAGATACTATTTGGTGATGGAAGATGTTGACGCTTCAGCAACCAGTAATTTTAGATCGGGCAGATACAACCCAGGCTTTAACAATGAGATTACTGCCTTTATGATCAATCCATTTGTAAAATGGAAAGGATTGGAGTTCTTTGGAACCTTTGAGACTGCTTCCGGTAAGACCGATGCTGAAACCGATGATAGAAACGCTACGCAATTGGCAGGTGAGTTGATCTACAGATTCGGAAACAGTGAGAACTTTTATTTGGGTACGCGTTACAACACCGTAAATTCAGATGATCCATCCGGTTCGGAAATAACAATTGATAGGTTCCAATTGGGAGGTGGTATATTCTTGACCAAGAACATTTTGGCCAAAATAGAATATGTAAACCAGCAATACGATGGATACGATACCACAAGTATCTTCCATGACGGTGAATTTAAAGGAGTTTTATTGGAAGCTGTGATCAGTTTCTAAACTCCCATGTTAGTTGATCAGACCTAGGACAGCAGTGTCCTAGGTCTTAAACATAAAAATTGTATATTTAAGTATCATGTTGGCCTCAATACCACATATCACCAAAACAGCGCTATTAGGATTACTTGTTATATCCTGGTTCAGTTTTAACGACCCTGAAAGAGAAACAAAAGTAAGGGTTGCTCCAGAGAGTGAAGTGGTGATTTCCGGCACAACGAACGTCAATCAGTTTACCTGCAAATACAATCTGCAAGAATTGGAAATGCCCATCCGTTTGATCTATGACGAAAAATCTGAGCAGATTCAGTTTAAAAATGCCGAATTAAAGTTGGTCAACGATTGTTTTGATTGTGGGGGAAAAGCCATCAACAAAGACTTTCAGGAGTTGCTAAAGACCGAAAGGCACCCGCAGGTGGAACTAAAGCTTCTTTATGTTGACCCTCCCTCACCAAATCAAAGTAAGGTAGACGTAGGGGTCGAGATCAAAATAGCTGGGGTTTCCCGTAAGTATCAATCCGTACTCTATTGTGAGCAAACCAGTAATATCTGTGTCAATGGCACCTTGGAGTTGAAACTCAGTGATTTTGAGTTGGAACCTCCCAAGAAGATGCTGGGGATGATCAAGGTGGACGATGAAATCAGGGTCCATTTAACCTTACAGATGAGCGAGATTTAATTTTTATCACTTGATGCATTTAAAATCCGTTGCGATGCCCTGATCCAATGGATTTTTTATTTTTGGGCAGTTGTCAAAACCAATATTCAGTATCTTGTCCCCACACTGGAAACTGAAATTAACTACAAACAACAACTATGACCAGGATTTTATCAATGAAAGGAATTCTCACCTCTTTTTTAGTACTTATGTCAATCACAATTAACGCACAGGATAAATTTGGTGGACTCGCACTCTACACCGTAAGGGATAATATGGGCGAGGATGCCAAGGCAACTTTAAAGAAAGTGGTCGATGCAGGCTATGCCTACATTGAAACTGCCGATTATAAGGAAGGCAAGTTTTACGGTATGGAGCCGCAAGAGTTTAAATCGTACTTGGAAACTTTGGGTCTACAACCCATAAGTGCCCATATGGGGGGAGTAACTTTGAAAAATGCAGATCAACAAATTGCGGATGCCAAAGCCGTTGGATTTGAATATTTTACCATACCGGTTCCTCCTATGGGCATGTTTACGTTTAATGCAGAGAACCGAACCATGGGTATGAAGGGTTCTTTGGAGGATCTTGCGGAAATTTTAACAACATTGGGCAAAAAGTGTGAAGCCGCTGGTCTGAAACTCTTGTACCACAACCACGATTTTGAATTCAAAAACAATGAAAGCGGTGTGAAACCCATTGATTATTTGTTGGAAAACACAGACCCAAAATATGTAAACTTCCAAATGGATTTATACTGGGTGACCAAGGCAGAAGCCGACCCAGTTGCTTACTTTGAGAAGTATCCGGGAAGATTTAAGTCGTGGCACGTTAAGGATATGGATGATGAAGGTAAGTTTGCACCCGTTGGGGAAGGCCATATCGATTTTAAAAGAATCCTACAGGAAAAGGAAACCTCTGGAATGGTAAAATATTTTGTGGAGCAGGATATGACGTGGGACAAAAAACCATTGGAAGTTATTGAGATAAGTCACGAGGGCATTAAAGAAATAGGGTTTGACTAGCTAAATTCCTGACAAAGAGGAGCATGTTTTAAAAAGGGTAAGAAATAAAAAAAATATTTTTTACAACCATTGACATTAGTATCTTTGCACCCGCAAACTTGGGTCGCGTAGCTCAGCTGGATAGAGCATCTGCCTTCTAAGCAGACGGTCGAAGGTTCGAATCCTTCCGCGATCACTACCCGAAACCCCCAGTATTTATGGGGGTTTTTCATTTTACACACTTTTTTTGTTAGACAATTATAGGATGAAATTCCGTCTAAATAGGTAACTTAACGGAACTATTTCCGACCTATTTCCGACCCATTATGAATCTGTCAATTACTGTCAACAAAAGAAAATCAAAGAAAACAAAGAAAGGTTATCCCATAATTGTCTATGCATCGCAGAATTATCAAGACAAAGAATGGAGAACAGGATACTATACTGAACTTTCTGACTGGAATTCGCAACGCTCTGTACCAAAGGCAAAGCATCCCCAATACTATTTTCTACTTGATTACCTTAATGCATTAAAAGTAAGATTGAATGAAATCAGCTTAGAGTCCACTAAAAGACCTTTGTCCTTTGAAGAGGCAAAAACTTGGGTTTTTAATGAGAATCGGGATTCCTTCTATCATTCAGCAATTAAGTTATTCGAGGATGATTATAGAGGTACAGACTGGAGTGCCATAAGGAGATTTAATAAATTTTATCCATATTCGTCATTTACTAATGTTTCGCATGAGATAGCTATTGGATTTAGGGATGAATTATTAAAGCAAGGAAACAAACCATCTGGTGTTGACAGCTATATACGATCTTTAAAAGCTCTATGGAACAGATTGTCAAATAAACCAAACCCTTTTAAAGGCGTGGTAACAGAGATTCCGGACACTGTGAAAAGGGTAGCCTCTCACCAAGACTTATTAAAACTAATTCAATCAGAAATTCCTAACAATAGCGGATTCAGTGGTTTTTACCACTATAGAAACTATTGGTTGCTAATGTTTTATCTAGGCGGCATTGACCCAGAGGTATTGGCAAAACTCAGATATGATAAGCATCTAATTAATGGTCGGATAGTCTTTAATAGGGATAAGGGAAGATCCAAGACCGCTTGTAACAACCTAATAGCTGAACAAGCTTGGACCATTCTGGAGCAATACAAGAAACCAGACAGTCCGTATTTTGTACCAATACATCTTTCCTCGAATTATAAGACGTTCTCCGGCAATTTCTGCAGGAGGTTAAGGGAACTCAGCATGAAGTTGGACTTGAGCATTGAATTACGACCCAAATCCGCTAGGTACACTTTTATTGATCGTGCCCAACAATTGTTGATTGATGAAAGGGTCACAGCCCAGATTGTTGGGCACAAGAGAAGGACCACGACGAGCATTTACACAAACGATTTCCCCCTAAACTTTCAAGACGATGCACATTTGAAAATCATAACTGTTTAAAACTTTCTGAAAGATGGTTTAAGTTCTATCAAACGCCTAACGGTAAATCCTTAATTTATAATAAAATTTAATTATGAAGAATACCGTGGATAAACATCCTTTGGCCGTTAATTTCAAGAAATTGTTGAAGTACAACCTAAATCTATTTTCCATTGATGAAGTACTTTTTATTGAATGGTTGATTGTCAAACAAAAATGTTTTGGCGATGATTTCTTTTACTATCAAACCAAGAGGATCATTGATGAAATAGGAATCAAAAGGTCAAGACTGGAAACCATTAGGGCAAAGTTTCTGGATTATGGATTGATGATTGAAAGAAGGGGAGCCTTGAACATGACCCATTATTATGTCAACTACGATTTCATCAGTAATCTTGCCGGCGATATGATAAGGAGAATTTACCTCGAAGAATTTCTTTCGAAGGTCAGGACCTTGAATTTTAAGGATGCAAAATCCATATCCGAAGAAGAAAGGGAAATGACTCTTGCTTTGATAACACGAATGGACAGTGTTTACAATGAATGTAGGCGTGTATACAATAGTTTGAACCATGGTAGTGACTTAACGCTCAACGCCAACCTGGATTATAACAACAAATCTCTCTATCAAATGAATATGTTGAGATTAAGATATAACGTGGATACAATTCTGGAGACCTTTGGGTTTTATATCGACAATTTACTTGATGAAAAGGACTATACGCCTCACGCATTGAATAATTTCTCCAGCTATGATTCGCAGCTTGATGGATTTCCTGTGTTCAGCCATTACTGCAACAAGATTTTCAATGATAGGAGCCAATTGTTTTTAAGCAGTTGAAATCTACATTCTCTATGTTGATTTCTACAAACTGGATTGTATATTTCTACATGATAAGAGAATAATAATAAAGAAAAAAATTAAAAAGAATAATCTCGTACTCATAGAATTTATTTTTTTGTTTATTATAAAAAGGGGTATGGGGTAGAAACAACTTTATGTTTTTTAATTAAACATCGCACCCCAGTGGAAATTTTACTCAGAAGAAATTTTAGGAGGGGGGGGGTAAATAGGTTATATTATTAATAATTTTCATTTTCACTCAAATTTGTAAATAGTCAGTATTTTTTTTCTTACGCGTAATTTACTTTAATGACATTTATAAAGTCAACAAAAGTTTCAACTTATCAGGACCAATCGACTTTTCCCCTTATTTTTCAGCTAAGACCAAAACTTTAATAAAAGGAATTTTCTTACTTTTAAGAATGTTATTAATCAAATTAAGTTTTAAAACGTACAGCTCGGGCTTATTGGAAAATCAGACTGGCCGCAAGGTTCTTTCCAGTTGTCAGACATGAATAAATCATAGTTTAGACCATTGCGTGCGATTTGAGAACAAAATAAATGAATGAACAATAGAGGTCGAATACAAGCACAAGATGAAAATTTAGAGGAATCAGTATCATGGGCAACTGATGATGAAATAACCAAGCAAGAGGGTTTAATAAAGTCTAATAATTTAAAAGGAAAGCTTTCTAACCTAGAATTGGCTGAAAGATTAAACGCCTTTTATAAATTAGAAAATTTAATTGAGCAAGCACCTTCTAATGGACATTGCGCTCAACTAATCAAAAGCTTTCATCATAACCCTCAAAATAGAAGAAAAAGAGTAGATTTAGAAATAAGAGCTGGACGAGCATTTGTAAATGAAAACCCGAATTAAGATGGCTGATGAATACAAAATATTATATAGTTCATTCTTGAAACAGAAGAATATTTACAATTTGAATAGTGGCTATTGGAAAAGAAAATTATTAAGAAAATTGGATTTGAAAATTTCTCCAGAAAACCGATATATTTCTAACAAGAAAAGTGATGGCAAAAATTTCTATGATGGAAACCCTATTTTTTCATATATAGAGAATAACAAAGCGTTTAGGATTATTCAAGAAAACCCTGAAGACTTATCCTCATTTAGTGGCGTGAAACTTATTGATGCTTGGATTGACAAATTATATAAATCTGAAAATCTTCAAATCCCTGAATTGGTTATATCACTTTATCTTACCAAAGAGACAGTTGATAAAACCATTGAATTGGTTAAAGAATTTCGGGTTGATAATTTAAACAAAGAAAATATAGACGAATATTTATAAATACTACAAGCGAAAATGATATAAGTAATTGCTTCTATCCGCATAATTCTGAAAATCCTCGAGGATTTTCACTTTAGGGTTAATCCTGCATTATCTGCTAAATCAAACAACCACATTAACTTAGGCTATGTGTACCAAGCGGAAAAATCAATTACAAATTTTAGCATATCTAGTTTTTGTCGAGGCTCCTTCTATTTAAGAAAGCAAAAAGATTAAAAATGCTCAACGCTCGGAAGGTAATATTAAGAGGTATATAAATTGAATTACGAGATAGTTTTATAAACAATAATTACCTTGGATAAATATATTTAGACGGAGATGAATCAAATAGGGAAAGTGTGCAAAAAACGGGCATAGTATACCACCTTCGGCGGGTCAAACTGAGCCACCCGCGGCGGACCAAAGTGAGCATAGTGGGGCGGATGAA